>Ga0208645_1000637_pt1 | contig 35770 bp, 60 predicted proteins | sample VirMetDEL_Sep_01_FD_184519 | JGI IMG/M metagenome (GOLD analysis project Ga0208645, IMG submission 184519) | Aqueous microbial communities from the Delaware River and Bay under freshwater to marine salinity gradient to study organic matter... | ecosystem: Environmental > Aquatic > Marine >... | reverse complement strand
TCAGTAACTTTGTTAAATTCCAGATAAAGAGTGTCTTTTGACTTTGGAAAAATAGTGTCAAGAATAGCAATTTGCTTGACTTTCAAGCTCTCTAATTTAGCATAAAGCCCTGAAATACTATCCACCAACAAATTTATTTTAGTACTATCCTCAAAATTTTCACTAACAATTTTGGTAGTTGAGTGGTACTCGTGGATAGTGTCATTTGGAACTATTATTGGCAATATTAAAGTGTCTATATCTTCAATATATTCCACACCAGTAGTCAATTTAGCATATTGATAGCCACCATAAGCCGACATCAAAAATACTATAATGATCAATGTTAAAAATCCTATGAGTATGTTGAAGTTCATTATTTCCTAATTAAAACTAAATCTTTTGCTAAATAAAGACCACTTCCAACGTGATATTCTTTAATTCCATAATCTTTAGTAATTTTCTTAATTTTCCCTTTCTTGTAATTTGTGTCAAGACCAACATCAATATTTCCGTGAACAGATGGATATAACACTTCTTTCCCAATTCTTAAATCAGAGTCTTTTGTCTTTTTGAAAATCAGAGCTTCCTCATTAAGTCCAACTTTTCTTTTTCTCTTTGGCTTATTACTCAATCCAGTAGTTTTTTTCACTTTTGCTTGAGCTTTTTTGCTTGTTGCGAGATAGATTGCTCCTCCAATCGCACCAAGCCCTAATAATGTTTTTGCATCCATTTTCTTACCTTAAAATTTACCTTTTAAAAATTGATTCCAAACTAAATAACCAGCAACAAGCCCAGTTGCAACCTTTACACCATTGCCAACACTTGCCAGATTGAAAGAGCCGATTGTTTTTTCGCCTCCCAGAGTTTCCACGTGGATAAAAGCATCAATTTGATCCAGACTTCTCCAGCCGAAATTCACAGAATCGCCAAAATTTCCCTCAATCGTATTAATTTTACTGCCCTCGACGTAATTTGTAAAACCGACGTGTCCAGTGCCTTTTGTTCCACCTCTTTTTCCCCAATCAATAAAAAAAACTGCCCCTTGAGTAGCAATTTTATTGACTGCAATATTAGATTTTTTTGCATTTGCTAAAAATAAGTGAGTTGATTTTGTTGCAGGTAAAGGATTTTGAACTGCGAAATCTTTACAAGTTTCATCAACAATCATTGACACAAATTCAGCACACCAAGGATCAGGAGTTGGCTCTCCACCAAAATATGACTTAATTTTATCAACACATTTGGATCTATTCGGAGTATTTTTATCCTCTTTACATCCATTCCATTGACTTGCATTATAAATTAATCTCTCTCCGAAAGTCGATGACATTTTAACCTCTTTTTTTCTTTTTCAATTCGTTAGCAATCCATCTTTTTCCAATTGGATTTTGAACAGGTTTTTGGATAAACCTATCAATTGCTTTTTGTATTCTTGGATCAGCAGGACTATCAGAGCTACGATCCACAAGATAAAAATTAGCACCAAATAATTTTTTATATTTAGTAATATTTTTTTGTGCAGAATACCATTTTTCCTTAACTAATGAATCTGGCAAACTTCTGGATCTATTTCTATTCCTTTTTAAAGAAACTTCTAATGAAGTATTAACAAAAATCATTGCACAATCGTAACCTAATTTTTCAGCTAACATTTTTTTCTTTAACATTTTATCGTAATCATCTCCAGTACCATCCACAATCAGCCCTAATCTACCAGCTTCATAAGAACTTTGTTGCTTATTAGTTATCTTTTTAGCTCTACCACGTATTGAGTCCTCTCCAGCTCCAATTTTAGCCCACAAAATAGGATCTTCTTTTTCAATTTTTGCCAATTCTTTTGCATTGATATTGGCTTCAACTAATCCTCTTTCAAAAGCTAAATCAGAATTGACTATTTTCAATCCACTATGAACAAATGAATTTGATCTAACTCCTAATAATTCTTTTGCAGTATAACTTTTTCCACTACCAGTTCCACCAGCCATAAAAACACATTTAAAAATACCTTTGTCATAAACTCCACTTAATCCATTACTCAAGCCACCAGTTTTGCAATTATTTAATTTTTTTCCAGCACTCGAAGTCTGTTCAATCCTCAATTTTGATCCAGCAATACTGCATTGTTTTTTTCTTGAGATTTTTGTACTTTTTCTTGTTGTTTTTTTTGTTGTTGATTTTTTACTTGTAGCCAGATAGATTGCTCCACCGATAGCACCAATTCCTAATAATGTTTTTGCATCCATTTTCTTAATACTCCAGTAATTTTCTTAATTTTTGAGAAAAAGTTAATTTCTTACTTGTCGCCACTTGTTTAGCACTTTTCAGATGATTAACAACTTTATTGCTCAATCCACTTGTTTTTTTATAAGTTCTTTTTGGCTTATTTGCAAGTGTAAGTTGTACATTTTTGCTTTTATTTGAGAAGTAACCACTCATTTTCAGTAGTTCTCTCATTTTTGCATTTGCTTTACTTTTATTTGTAAATTTATAGATTTTAGCTTGAGGATCAGAGTGTTTTCTGTTATAAGCCAACAATCTATTCATAGCAGTTTTTAAAAATGAAGTTGATCCATTGTTGAATTTTGATCCAGCTACATAATAATATTTACAATCTTTTCCAGTAAATCCGTGTATTTCATTCCCTTTCTTAATCACATCACTATCAACAACACGAGTGCTTAATTTTATTCTATCAGATAAACCTCTATTTGCAACCAAAGTGCTTAAAATACTTTCTGGAGTAACTTCTTGATCATAGCCAAACATCGAATCCCCTTGAGTGCTATTTCTGGCAGATACATAATAACTTTCTAAAATATCTCTAAATTTATTTACACCACTTTTTAATGACAACCAAAGCATAGCCACCAAATTATCAGGCATTTCAGCATTTCCGAACATACTTTCTTGATTAAGGAACTCTTTAATTGATACCCCTTGCGTTCTTCTAATATTTTCAAACTTGATAACATCTCTCAAATATGGTAACAAATCAAATTCTTTTGACAAAGTTTGGATTTTAGTCAGCACTGGAATAGCTTTTAAAATTCTATTTGTATAATCTTTAGCACCCTCGATCAATTCTTCGGATGGAAGAATTTTTGCAAGTAATAAATTTTCTAAATTATTTTTTCCAGCAGGAGTAAGATTTCCGTCATTTGTCAGCCAAATTGGACTATTTGAACTTGTAATAATTTCATTTTTTCGCAAGACATCAATCACAACTTTTTGATTTTTGTCTTTTGAAACAACTTGATTGAAAGTTTCATCATCCTCGCCCTCAAATATTTGAGCAATTTCCTCAAATCCTTTTTGGCTTAATGATTTTGCTAAACTTAAACTATTTGTATTTTGATCTTTGGCTCTGGATAAAGTTTCATTTAAAATTCTGGAATACCAACTGCATCTATCCATTTCAGCATTAATCATTCTCACTAAAACTGGATATTTCATTTTTTTAAATTCGGTATTATCTGAAAATCCAAACATCTGGAGTCGTGGCTTTAAATAGTCAATATATTTGTCATAATTGTTCAAGAGCTTAACTCTTTTTAACATCATTATACGACCATTACCACCTAAAACAACATTATCTTTTGAAACAACGGACGGACCAGTCATTGCTTCTGGACTATCATTTATAAAATGATATGGCTTGAAATTAGATGAATAACTTAATACCTTATCTTTTTCAGCCGATTTTTTGTAATCTCTTTCTTGACATTGTTTTGGATATTTAGGATTCCAGTCAAAAGTCCTTTCGTCGTGTGATTGGATCACATCATCAAGTTCCATAATTACATATTTACTTGGAATTTCTTGTGATGGAGTTTCCAGAATACCACTATTTCCAACAATTACTTTCCCTTTCGGAGCAGATTTTTTTACTACTTTTTTTGGCTCTTGGTATTCAGCACTTTGCACCATTTCAATAAAATTATCAACTGGCAATCCACCATCTTTGACAATATTTAATATTTTCAATGCACCAGATTTTAAAGTTTTAAATAAACTTAAATTTCTATTCTTTTTTGAATAGGCATAAGTAATTCCCTCTCTAAATGGTCCATTTGGATTATTCAAACCTCCAAATGCTAAATTACAAGACAGAACATTCTTATTATCTTGGCACAATCTATTTGCCATCGTCACAGAATATTCTAAAATTTTAAATTCTTTTGGTAGTTTGTCCGATCCATAACCTTTGGATGCTTTTTCATATTCAGAAAATGTAATTATCCCACTAACATCAATTTTTCTTTCTTTTTCTTCACTTGCTTTTTTCTCCACTTTCTTTGGCTCTGGTGATGGCTTACGAATTTTAAGAATATATGTATTATAAAAATCTTCGTAATTAAAATTTGAACGTACCCCAAAAGGATATTCATACTCCAATTCTTTAGCCACTTTAATAGCATCTTTCAAGTTTTTAAATTTAATGTTATGGCTTGGAATAGTTTGATTATATTCTGTAATATTCAAAACATATTGACCATTCCCATAAGTGTCCTCATTCACTCTATATTTTTTACTTTCAAAATAAACATTACTCCCAGTGCCTAACTTTCTAATAGGTTTTATATTTGTAGATCTTTCTTTTCCCCCACTTGCTTTTTTTTCGACTTTTTTTGGCTCTGGAGCAGTCTTTTCTTTTTTTAGACTTGCAGGACGTTTTACCCTCGAAACTCTTTTTGTAGGACTTTTCTGTGCGTCGTTTTTTTGAGGAGTGGCAGATTTTTTGTCAAAATCAGCAAATAAACGAGAAATATCCACTTCCAAGTCTTTGGCAATGGATAAAATCTCATTTTTTATTTCTTTAGCTTCATTTTCCGAAAGTTTATGAAGTTTTTTGTTGTAATCATTTACTAATTCTTCTAAAAAATCCACCATTTTTTATTTCCTTTTTAATCTTGCTTTTAATTTTCTTGCTCTCAATTTTGGAGAAGTGTTCCACGCTTTTTTCATTGCAGAACTTCTTTGAGCTTTTGCACCTTTTTTTCTCCATCCACATTTTGAAAGTTGTTTGGCAGAATATGGATTACCAGTTTTAACTAAACTTCTACCAGCGACTTCGCAAACTGCCGACACTCTTTTTTTTCTTTTCTTTGGCATTATTGCCTCCTATTACTTTATAAACAAATTTGATTGCAATATAATTTGTTCCTCTCCATTCAAAAATCTTTCTCCTAATTGTAGCCAAGAGCTTTTTGTGAGGATTGTTCCTAATCTTGTTCCTGACTGATCAATTATATCATTAATTTGTGTCATTACTGACTGCAATTTTTCTTGTTTTTGCTTTTCAGCTTGTTCCAAGATTTCTTTTGCTCTTGCTTCATTCATTGTTGGATTTTCGATTTTTGTTATTTTTTGTTTATTAGACATAAATTCCTCTCTTTAAAAAATTAAAAAAAATTACTTTCTATAATACCACCAAGTTCCAATTGCACCACCAACGAGTAAAATCGCCAGAAGTGGATTGAAACTTGCCACTTGTGGAGATCTTTGTCTGTATGCTTTCTGAAATTTTGCCCAGTAATCCAATCCATCAGCATTTGGATTGTAATGTCCTTGATTATATGCAATTACTGACTTTTTCAAATCAAAGTTATATCTTTTGTATTGATGCAAAAAATACATAGTACCCAATTTTAAGTTATAAACTGGATTGTACATTTCATTAGTCGAGGCAGTTGGAAGTCTGAGCCACCTTTCAGCATCTTTTTTAGCTGGATCAGTCATTTGCATAAGACCCTTTGCCGAACTACGAGTATTTTTTGCCTTTGGATTGTAAGTTGATTCCACAAAGCAAATAGCAGTAACAATATCAGCAATTTTATAAGGATCAACCCAATTATATTTATTTTGCTTCATCCAATTTGCAGTTTGGAGGGCTAAACTATGTACTTGTTTCTCTGTCATTCGTCGTTATTTACACCTAATTTCAATTGAATTTTAATTAATAATTGCTCTATTTTGTCAAGTTTATCATCTACTTTTTTTAACTCATCTTTTTTTGAGATTATATCTTGTTTTATAAGTGCAATATCAGTTTTCATTGCATTTATATCTGTTTCGGCTTTTGTTTTTCCTTGAATTAACCAAGTTCCAATTCCAAGAATTATGACTTGTAATATTCCAATTGCCCAAAAAAAAGCATCTTTTAATAAACTTGTTTGATCAGCCATATAGTTATCATTCCTCAACATTAAAATCAGCAATATTTATAGAATTTAGTTCTTCTATTGTTGTTGAATTATTTATTGCATTTCTTTTGTTAGAAAAAGCACTTTTCAAAGTAGCATAAACAGTTCCAAAACCTACTCCAAACTCTGCAAATTGTTGAGCTGTAAATTGCCTTTGATTATTAGAACTATCTGTTATATAATAATCTGTTATTGCACCACCTGAAATAGTGTTTAAACTAATCCAATCGCCTATATTACCTTTTGTGTTTTCATCTAAATTAAAAGTAAATAAATTATAAGTATAGCCTTCATCTAATTTACTTTGATAATTAGCTTGTAACTCGGATAATTTAGAGTTTTTTGCCTCTTTTAATTGCTTTTCTGTTAATACAGAATTATAGTCTATGCCTTCACCTGTTAATATCCAATTATTAGGAACAGACCCACCGATATTAGAAACCCAATTATTATACCTTTCAACTTGTTCAGCAGTCAATTCGATATACCTAACACCTCTTTCATTTTCTGGTATTTGATTTATTGGTGTTGTTGTGTAAATATTTAATATATTATCAAAAATCATAATATTTCCTCTGTAATTATTTCAAATGTAATCGGCTCACCTAATACTACTTCTACACCCTCATCATAAATAATGTAATAGAAGTTATCTATTTGACTAAAGCTATAATTAACCCAATAAATAGAAGTTCCATTCGGCACTGGCAAACCTTTATAATCGGCACATTGTTGCCTTGCATTAATTGCCTCTTGTTCAGTTTGATATGTATATCCCAACATTAATAAACTCCGTAATATGAATTTATATTAGTATTTATTCCGTTCACATTAGCACCCTCGTAAGAAGTATAAATAATATGTTCTTGAATATTGCCATTAAAATACCCGCTGGTTAATTCTCCGATTAAACCTATGCTATATCCATACGTAGTCCCTGCAGAAGTCGTAGCTGAACCACCAACTAGATTAAGAGTTAATGAACTATTGTTTTTATAAATGTAAATATTTAACCCACTATCATATAAAATATTATATATATTTTGGTTAGTATCTTGCGAAGTCGAACTCGTTTCGTATATCCTATAAGAACTACCATCTCCCCAATATGTGCTGTTTTTATTAGATGTATTAAATCTAAAACCACCCCACCCTGTTAAAGCCGCACCACTACTTGCTACAGAACCTGAAACATTATATGTAACTCCTGTAGCTGATGCTTTTAATGTTTGAAAAATAGAATATCTAGCTGGCTTTGTTATTGCAGTCCCTAACCCTAAACTATCATTAGAGCCGTCGAATTGTAAAGTCGGCTTTCCGTTTTCTAATAAAACACCTGTCGAACTATCATAAATTTTAGGTTGATTTGCAGTAGTGGATTGAGTAGCATTTCTATTGTTTCCACTTTGGTCGTACCAAGTCGTTACAAAACCATTTGTTCCACTGCAAAAACTTGCTAATGAAGTCGTATCTAATTCATTACTAACAAATCCAATATCTTGCTCTGCATTATCACTTGCACGTCTTACTCTTATTGTTGAACCTGAATAATTATATCTTAACTTTCTTAATGAATAAGCAACTGCACTACCTGAATAATTATCTAATAATAGTTTTTTAGGTAAACCTATTCTTCCTTTTTCATTATTTAATATTTTTAAAGCTCCCTTTGGAATTGCTATATCGTAAGCAATTATATTATCCATTAATCCTGAATAATAGTTTAAATACGTACTTGGTTGGTATCTTAAAACCCCAATACTTACATATTTATTACTATTTATATTTCTATGAGTTCCGCTTGCTGTTCCTATTGAAGAGCCGTTTACAAACGCTTCTATATTTGAGGTCGTTCCATTACCTGAACATATACCTCCGAACGAGTTCCAATTTGTATCAACTGTCCCACCAGTAATACCGATATTAAAATCATTAGAACCAATACCAAAATAATATTGCGATGATGCTAAGGACGTTCGAAACCAAGGAGCCGTGTTTGATGCCCCTCCGCTGTCTGAATTAAATGGTCTGTAAAAAGTGGAAGACGATGTTGGTTTTATCCAATATATAAAAGAAAAGTTAGTTTTAAAAAAATCGTCGGTTGTGTTATTAAAATTAATTCTAGTCGAAGTGCCATTAAAAGAGCCTGCACTGTTACTTTGATTAAATTCATTTACACCGTAAGTTAATGAATTGGCAGTAACCGCAATATTATTAATAGAACTATCTGACGAACTATTGTCTAATTTAAAATATATTTTTTTTCTTTTTATATAACTACGACCTATCACGACACTACACTTCCAGCTATATTAATATTACCTGTATCATCTTTAAATATTTCCAATACTAAACGTTCAGATGTAGTAACTGGAATTGCACCTCCAAAGTTATCCATTGAAGTTAATCCGTTTGTTACTGTTCTTGTTGCACCACTTGGAATAAATACTAATAAATGTCTAATTCCTGTTTGTAAATCTGTTGGATCTACTGCTGTTAAATTAAAATCAGCATCGCCTGCAACTTCTACATAATAATTAACAGATAAATCAATACTATTAGCTAAAGAAGTTGAAGCTGTTGCAGTCGTCCACGTAGCACCACCACTGCTTTCATTTTGCCAACTAATTGTTGTTCCGTTGCTCTTTAATACTTGTCCATTTGTTCCAACTGCTAAACGTGTTGTACCACCTGCAGAACGATAAATAATATCTCCCTCCGTAGTCATTGGATCTGCAAACCCACTTGATGCATTTTCCCAATTAACTGTAGTTGCAGTTGCTGTTAAAACTTGTCCATCAGTTCCACGTGCTAATCTTACCCAATCAGTTCCATTAAAATATAATACATCACCCTCTGAAACTCCAGCAATATTATTTAAAGCAGTTATTACATTTGCATTATCTGTTACATCAGCTCCATCTTCTACATTTAAAATAGTCCTTGCTTGACTTGCTGAAACTTGTTGAACTGCACCAGACCCACCTGCGTGCCTTCCTAAAAAATGGTTTGTAGCAATATCTTCGATTTTACCAAGTGTTACATTACTATTTAATATTTTAGCAGTTGTTACTGAAGTATCAGCTAATTTTCCAGTAGTTACATTCAAATCAACAAGTTTTGCAGTAGTTACAGAATTATCAGCCAAGCCCAAAGTAACGAAATTTCCACCATCAACATAGTCGAAAGTGGAATCTACTCTCAAAGCTCCAGTCGAGCCAGTTGCACCAAGATAATCAGCAGTTGCAAGGACATCAACTTTAACTTTTCCATCTGAAACACCTCCACCACCACCTGAATTTGTCAATCCATTTTGGGTAAAGACATTAATTATACTACAACCATTCATAACCGACTAAACCTCTTATTTTTAATATTCTTGAAAGTGGATGATTAATATTCCTCTTTCTTATAAAAATTCCATTGCCCTCTCTTTGCGATCCACTCAATCCATTGTTTGTGTTTCCAGCATAAGTCATCACATAACCACCACCTAAAACTTCTTTCACTCTTTCAATATGACCTGACCAGCTTTTTGCAGATTTCCAAACAATTAAATCGTGTTTTTTAACTTCGTATGGAACTTTCTTATTCAATTTTTTAGCATAATTAAACATTGCTTGACTTGATCCAGACTTAACCATTGGATTTTTTACTTTTGTACAAGCAGTTTTATTGATTTCTTGAGTAGCCATCTCATAAGCCCAATATTGATAGTAATAACAATATGGATAGCCCTTTAAACCTCCTCCAGTTTTAATAATATTTTCGATAATGACACCATCGTTATTGCCAGTGGCTTCGATAGTGCCGATTACCGAAAGACAATAACGTTCAGAAGCAGAGAGGAGTTGCTCCGAACTTGTCATTACCATAAATTTCTCTTGAGAGAAAGAAAATAAAGTCAATATGTAAATAAGTAAAATCATACTAAAATTACATAAACTCCTAAAATAATTGCTCCAATGATCATTGCAATTGACTTCGCAATATCCCCTAAAAATTGAGTTTGTCCTAATCTTTCCATAACTGAAAATTCATCATCAGATCCAGCAAAAATTCTTCTTATTGCTTTATTTTCAGCAAAGAATTTTATTGATTCAATAGTCAATCTATACCATACAACAAATAAAAGTACAATCAAACTAATGATTGTCAGTATTTTAGTGTCTGGTGCTAAAAATTGTATTGTTAGAGTTCCTAACAACAAAACAATCCATTGCCAATATTTTTTGATGTAGTTGATCATTTTATACCCCAGTATTCCACTTTTGTTTTTTTATTGTTACTTTGTCAATTTCAGATCGTGAGAGAAAGTCTTTTTTTATTTCCTCTGCATATTTTTTTGTTGGTGTTAAATGATAATACCATACTTTTCCTTTACTATATGCTTTGACTAAATATTCCCATTTGCCATCTCCATATTTTTTATATTCTCCACCACTCAATCCAGATTGAGATTTGCTTAAAATACTCCATCCAGTTCGTGCCATTTCTGGAATTGATTTTTTCGCATAGTCTTTCTTCTTATCAGCTGGAAGATTGTCATAAACTTGTAAAATCATATTTGCAGTTTGCACATCTACGATTTTTCCACTTATTCTTTTATATTGATGCTCTTTTACAATTTCTCTTAATTTCTTTATTTTAGCTGGATCTTTAGTGCTATCACTCAATCCAGTAGTTTTTTTTACTTTTGATTGAGCTTTTTTGCTGGTGGCAAGATAAACTGCTCCACCGATAGCACCAAGTCCTAATAATGTTTTTGAGTTCATTTTAAAAATCCATTCTTATTTACAAACTATCAATGATTATTTTTGATTTAGAATACATATAATAACCATTATTTTCTTTGTATTCTTTTGCAGTTACCAACTTTTTGCTTTTTAAAAAATCATAAACTTCGGAATATTCCCCTTTACTCATACTAGTATTCCATTTTGTAGTGCCTAATCTTTTAATTTCCCCATTTCTTATGGCATAAACACTTGCAACAACGTTAAAACCACCGTATTTTCTTTTAGTTTTTTTATCTATTTTATAATAATATCTTTTTTTCATTTTAAAAATCCTTGTTTATTCAAATAATTTTCAATGTAAGTAAGTCCTATTGATCTTAAAGTTTTATTTACCTTGCTAAAGTCTAATTTTGAAATTAAATTAGCAAGTGGCTGGAACTTTGCATTAATATTAAAATCCATATATACTGGAGTCGTAGTCCTAATTGGAACATAATTAACTGCAATATTTTTTAAATCTTTCACTTTTGCCAGAACATCATCTTTTGTTCCTGCGAATTGTAATCTTTTTCCAAGATTAATCAATTCTTTCGGTGTGTCTTTTGCTATTTTAACCATTTGGAACTCCATCTAAATCTGAATCTGGAATTGTTTGATTTGGAGCTTGTTGTGCTTGCACCATTTGAGGAGCAGGGGATTGACCAGCATTTTTGAAACTCGCCCAAATTGACGGAAGTTGTGGCAGTACTTGAGCCACCAAACTAAACATTGCTTGTTGTTGTTGTGGAATTACCTCATCAGACAAGCCCTTATTTTCTTTTTCAAGTTCTTTCACTCTTTGTGATAAAGAATTGATCTTTTCATTTAGATTTTCTTTTTCCCAATTCCATCTTTTTTCAGATTCTTCTCTGGAAACTCTATTTAAAATATTGTCTGAAAGTCCAGATTCACTTTCTTTTTTTAACCTTGCTATTTCATCATTAAGTCTTCTTATTTCATCATTTGCTGAATGTAATTGATTTTCTAATACTTCTATTACTTTATTATTTTGAGCTTCCATTTCTCTTTTCATTGCACGATCTGAATAAAAATTTTGTGCTGGATTTGGAGCAAAAAAATCATAATTTGGATTGTCTGCCAAACTATCAACACTATCTTCATTTCTTGCTGGTACAGTCATTTCAGTTACATAAACATCCACACCGTCTTCGATTTTGCACAAATGAAGTAAAGTTCCTTGTTTAAAATTGTGATCTCCATTCATTACCCAATCTTCAAAAGTACCATCACATTGCGAAATTAATATTTCAGATGGAAGTGAAGTTGGACGACCTTTCCAGACTATTGCATCATTCTGGCTTTCTTTTGGATCAACTTTTCCAATTTTGTAATTTTTATTTTTTTCAAATTTTGTCATAATAATTTTTCCTCTCTTTAAATTTTAAACCCAAAATTCAACTATTGCTTGAACTGGATAATTTTGATATGTACTTTCTTCTGAAACGTATTGAGCAAATGCAGTTGAAATTTCAATATTGCTTACTCTTTCTACTTCTTTTCCTACATTTATGCAAGTATTCATTGGAATACCAAGTGATTTAAAACCTTTATTGCTTTCAGATCCAGCAGGACCATTGATAAACCCTTGATTGATTAATTCTCCATCAATTGTAATCGCAGGACGGAAAAAATTTGGCTGGAAAACCACTGGCATAGCACCATTCAAGTAATTTGATTGTGGATATGACCTTGTTACAGTCGTTCCATCAATTAATTGAGATCCTATAATTACATCAGCAGTTGCAGATAAACCAGCAATCGTTGGATCAAAAGCAAAAAAGCTAACTTGATGCACAAATAAGCAGTTTTTAGATTTCAATGGAGTTAGATCTGAAAAAGGAGTTAAACTTCTTACTTCTGGGCTTGTTGTGGCATCTGCCATAGCTTGTAAGTAAGCAATTAAGCCATTATCAGCATCTGTAATTGTTACTCCAGATTTTGATGTTAAATAAGTGGCATAAAAAGTATTTGGGTACTTTTCACGCATTCCACTTAAATAAATTGGCGTATTATTATCGAACATTTGGAGCTACTCCCATTTGATAACCATCAAATTTGAAGTTAAATGTCAATGGATAAACATTCAAGGAAGTTGATAAAATACCATCAGCAGTTGCAGATCCTTGAATTGCTCCAGTAATTGTTTCATTGTCTTGAAAAGTTCCAGTTACTGACTTTAAAATAAAATATCCAGTTGCACCAGTACCTACTTTTTCAACTATTACACCAGTTGCCGATGAAGTTCCACCAGTAATTGTGTCGCCAACTACAAAATCGGCAGTCATAGCGTCAAAAGCTAATCTTTGAGCAGAATAATTTGTGTTTGAAGTTCCCAGTACATCAATTGTATAATCAGTATTGGCATCTAAATAAAGTCTTCTAAATCTTTTGGATCTTGTAATTTTATTGAATACTCGCAAAGGCATATTATTAAACATAATTTGATTTTGATTGTATTTAAAATTAATTACAAATTCATCTTGTATATCTTTTTCTGTGATTACTTTACCATTTGCATCAATAACATCAACTCTCATTGTGTCAATTATTTGACCTTGCAAAGTAGTTCTAATTGTGTTTTGATCAGCAGTTGAATTGCCAGACTTTGCAGAAATAGAATATTGTCTTATTTGACCATATCTAAAATCTAATTTTTGTCTTTGTGCGTTCCAACCTGCGTTTGCTGGAAATCCTAATTGATAGCCAACAAAGTTAAAAGAAACTGAATAAGGCATATCTACATTTGTTGAAGCTGGAATATTCAATCCAGTAAAGGTAATTTCATAAGTGGAATTTCCCTCAACTAAAAAGCCCTGAAATTGCTCTGACAAATACATTTCATTGAAACTTTCTAAAGTGAAATTATAATCTCCGAAAAGATTATTTCCATTTAATACTTTAATATTCATTTTGATTAAATTTCTATCAATTTCAGATTCGTCGATTGCTTGACCATTTGCATTTGTTAGGGCAACATAAGGCATTATGCACCATAGGTCCATATTGTCTGTTTTGAAAGTTAAGGAAGTAGTAGTATTTCCAGATGAGATTGTACCAGTCTTATTGTAGTGGTACATTTGCATATTATTAAGGTTTTTAATAATATCATTTATATTTTCTAATTTCATTTTAAATATCCTATTTCAGATTTTTTTACAATTTTTTATTTATTTAATTTTTACAAAGCCCTTATGCCATCTTACCGATTTTTTACCAGACATTGTTTTTTGTCCTGCATCTAACTTTACATAGGGGATGCCATTTCTTTCTACAATTGTTCCAGTATATTGAGTAACATTAAAAAATGGGCTTACAAAGTCATACATTACCTTATCTGAAATTTTTAATTTTGCTTTTTTTAGTTCCGTCTTTGCTTTTTTTACAAAATTAGCTCGTTCAACTTCATACATTTTTCGAATTAATGGATATGCCGATTTGTATTCATCAGATGCATAAAATTCATTTAAAGATTTAAAGTTTTTTGCTTTTAACTCAACCCAATCTAATGCTTCGGAATAATCTGCAAAATTTAATTTCAATTTGCTCATAATATTTTTTTAATATAATAGTGTTACTATTAGTTTGTTAGTTGCAAACAAAAGGGGTAGGAGAGAGGAATCAGAGTTGCAGTCTGACCCTCTCGAATACCCTATTTTTTATCTTCTTTCTCTAATTTGAAGTGTTTTCAAATCAAAGATAACTCCATAACCTTTTGAAGACGATAGACCAGAATTTGGCCAAGTCATAAAGTTAGTAGTTCCAACTGCTTCTGTTGTAAATGTACCATTAACATTGAATTGGAATTGGAATGTAGTTCCAGCACCTAAAACAATTGGCTCTGGTAATTTATAACCTTGATCAGCGTTTCTTCTTTCCACTTTAGTCCAAGCTGCTGCTTCGTCTGTTGCAGATGCTTCTACCACAGAATAAAAAGGTACTAAATTTGAAAGTGGCTCATTTAAGATTTCAGATCCTTCAACTTGTAATCTTACATAAGCATTTTCCAAGAAAGAAGCATAAGTTTGTCTTGCAGATGCTTCATCAGTTGAATCAGTAGTCGAGAATAACACATAAGGTTTAATGTTAATTCCTTGAATACTAAACGCTTGTGAGTTTGACGGAAATCCGGGTGTTTTATAAGCATCATTTTTACTTGCAGAAGTAAATAATTGATTGCTTGGCTCAAAAGAAGCTCCACCATCCACAAAAATTGTATCTCTTACCGTCTTCGGTACTACGACATAGTTGTCGTCCATTTTTGGCGCTCCAACTGCTTGAAGTTGAAGTCTTTGTTGATCTATTGACATCGCTATAAATCCTTAATATTGAAAAAAATTAATTAAATCTTGAATAAACATCTGTATCCATCCATTCCATTCCATCAGACATAGTTGGAGTTGTTTTAAATTGACTATTTTGTCTAAATTTTGAAAGATTACTTGCATAATCACTCATTCCAGCCGAATTATCACTTTGTACAGTTGTTGGGATCATAATACCTTGCTCGTTTGGAACTTGTACCACTTCTTGACCATCAGACATAGTCGGAGTAGCACTATAAATTCCATCTGCCAAAGAAGATGATCCAGCGATTGCAGGAAGAACTAATGGCTGATTCAATGAACTTGCCAAAGTTTTATTCCAGTAGTGTAAAATTTGCTCTCCACCAGCAAATGCTAATGTAGTTGTCCCAGCAGTTTTCCAACCTTTCCCATAGCAAACTGCCGAAACTAAAATTGCAGATGAAAGGGCAGGAATAGGACCAGATAAATCTACATTTTGACCAGCTTTGCTTAATCCATATTGAGTAATTCCAGCCAAGTTTTTACTTACCAGAACTGCCCCAATAGATTGAGCAACTGTTTTTAATGTTGGACCTTTGAATATTTCAGATAGTCCGTTTGTCAATGCTTTTAACATAAAAATCTCCTATTTCCTTATGAATATTGAGTATAAACTGGAACTCCCATATTGTCATATCCAGTTATTGAGTAAAGTCTTCCGTTATTCTTGTTTTTATAAAGAACAGTTCCATTCGGTGTTCTCGAGTCTTGGATCATTTCACTTTGAGCAAATGAATCAGATAAACCACCAGATTTGTCTAATTGCATTTTCCCTAAATAACACAATCCACCTACAATTGCAGTTGTCAAAGGTCCAGTTTTGAAAATCATCCAAGAAGCTCCAGCACCAATTCCACCAATTAATAATGGATCAGCGTCATTGAATTTTCTCTTAACTTTCGTTACAATTCCCTCTTTTTCCTTATCTACTTCTGGAACAACCTCTTTGATCTGTTCCTCTACTTTTTCAATTCCCTCGTCAATTTCTTTGTTTTTTTTGTTGATTAAATCCCTGCCTTTGTCTAACCAGACATCAAGTATTCCACCATCAGAAAGCGAAATTGATTTTGGAATTGCACTTGTACCACTTACATACATAGCGTTTTCCTTTTAAATTTGTTAATACTCACAACAATTTCTTTCATACTCACATTCACAACAATAATTGCAATGATTTTCATAGCCCACATTATCATTGTTTTTTAAAAAATTAATTTCCTCTCTTAATTCTTTTTCTCTTTGTTTTGCATCAGTCAAAGCCGATTTTAATTCATTTTCTCTTTCAGGACTAAAATTTTTAATCAGATCATTTTCATATTTTAGATTTTCAGATCTTAATCTTTCAAGTTCCTCTGTCATAGATGAATTTTTATTATTTTGACTTCGCAAATCTTTAATTTCATTCTGCAAATTTTTATTTTTTTCTTGCAACTGACTTAATTCTCTAATAAAATTATCACAAGGTTCTGGCTCTTTTTGTGGCTCTACTGGAACACAATCAACAATAAATCTCCAACCCTCGCCTAAATCAGCAATAAATTTATTTTCTGTTGTTTTTTTAGCTGGATAAGTTTTTCCTTTCCAGAAATAAACCAAGCCACCATTTTCAGATTTTTGAATACAACAAGGCAAATCATCAGTATTAACTTTCTCAATCGGTGGGGAAGTGTGAACACCCTCTGGACAAAGTATTGGTCTTGTTAGCCCAACATTTTTAAAAATTTTACCATTTGCAAATTGGATATAATCTCCATCCACAATATAAGATCCACCAAAATCTTTTGCCATTGCGTTGTAATCAACATAATCTTCTGGTAAATAAATTGCTTGAGGGCAATTTTTATATTTTGCGTTGCAAAAAGCCAATTCGCCACAATCAAATTTTTTGCCAGTAACATCAATTTTATTTTTTGTCAAAGAACTTTTATTAACTTTTCTCAAATAATCAGTACCATTCAGCAATATAATTTCATAAACATTCCCATCTGGATCTGTGTAATAATCTTTACCATCAACATAACTTTGCTTTAATTTTTGCCAAAGCCCAGACTTCATTGCATCAAATCTCCTTATCAAGTCATTTCCTTGAGAGCTACTGCTCCCAGAATTAGAAGACCCACCAGTACCAGAGGGATTTGAGGAGTTGCCTCCTGCACTACCTCCTTGAGTGCCACCACCAGTTGAGCTATTGCCACCAGTATTTGAATTGTTAGAACTTCCACCACCAGTATTTACATTATTTGTGATTTTTTCAATTTTGATTGGATAAATAACTATTTCAGTATTGATTTGGTCAATAGCATAAGTCTTATTATCCAGAGAATAATCAAACACTTGCATAATTGTAGCATTAGTACTGTTTTTTAACGGAGTAAAAAATCTGTCTTTTAACTCAATCCCATTTTCAGTTGTAATCTTATATTCTCCATCCCAAAGAGCATTTTTAAAAAAAAGAGTTTTTACATTTTTAATACCATTGTAAGATTGCATCTCTTTGATAAAATCTCCCAAGTTTGAAGTAGGAGTGCCTACTCGCATATAACTCATAACTTGTGGAGTAAATTTATAAATCAGTCCACCAAGTAAATTAGTCCATCTACCAGAATATGCCGATACATCATTGATATTTTTAACACCTGTTGGAATATTTAATCCTAATTTTGTACCGACACCAACACCGATTAAAGCAGTTGCAGGATCAACAATTAATCCCATTTTCTTTGGCTCTAAAGTTGGAACTAAATTATAAATTGCATTATTTGAATAGCTTTTTATCCAATTTGAAATATTACCATTTGAAAAATCAACTGAATTTAATGTTGTTGATTTTGTTGTAAATCTTCCCCAAGTATCAAATATTTCAGCTCCATTACTTGCTTTTCTAAATCTAACATTAACATTTTTTAACTTGATTTTCCTTTCGGCAAAGAAAACACCACCAGTAAGAACATTTGAAAAGGCAAAATAAATTATGTCGTAAATAAAAGTATCTCTTGAACTGCCTTTTACTACATTTATTGATGGAACTACTTTTATTGTCATAGTCCATTTGTCAAGAATTTTAGTTGTTTTGCTATCGTATTTATTTAAAAATTGAGTATTGATCCATTTAGAGTTGTTTTTTCTGTCAAGAAAATAGCCACCAGTTGAAAATGGATAATTATTAGCATTATAGTAAGTGGATAAGCCCAAAGCATCCCACATACCATTAATAAACTGATCAGATTGACCAGTAATTAATAAATTCCAATTTTCGTTTGGAGTGTTACCCATTATTTATTCCATTCTTTTTGATAAGCAAAATATCCTAAAGTCGCTATGCCAAGCCCAATTAAATAAGGTGCATACTCTTTCAAATACGAACCTAATTCATATTTAGCTCCAGTTCCACAAACTCGAATAGTCGATTTTCCAACTGCCGAAAACATTGCATCTTCCAACGCATTAGTTTTACCCATTACCAGTTGAGAAGCCACTTTTTTTAAGTCAAGATTGCGTACTTCTTTGAAAACTTCCTCTTTTACAATTTGTTGAGTTAGTTTCGGCAAGTCTGAATATGATTCCATCTTTTACCCTAATTTAGCCAACTCTTTAGCTTGTAATCTACTCAAGATTGCTTCGCAAGTTTCTTTTGATCTCTTGCGAAATATTCTTTTCTTACCTTTAAAAATTGACCAGAACTCATTATAAGTTGGATCAGCTTTCAAAGTATAAACAGAATTTATTTCTGCTTTTTTTGTAGTTTTTGCTTTTGCCATTTTTCTACCTAATTTTAAAAAAGTTTATTTTTCTTTGCATACCATATACCTCCACCAACTGCTACTGCAATCCCCAGAGGCATCATTTTTCTTAAATTTGTGTCATAATCCCAATTATCTTGATAACCAATTACATCAGCACCAACTGACTTCTTAATTTCAATTGCAAATTTTTCTCTTTTGCCAATTGGAATTGTGTCTGGAAGAACAAAAGGAATTTTGTTACTGGCATATTTAGATGCTTGTTTTATCAAAGCACTTAAAGTCATTTCATCAAAATTATCTTCTGGACCAACATAGCCAAATGATGAAGCTATTAATCCCACTAAATTATTTTGTGTCAATCTATTGTCAGATATTTCACGTTTTATTATTTCTGGAATTAGTTTATCTACTCCAATCACACCTTGCAAAATTGTTCCAGCACTTCCAGACTGAAATAAATTATTTATTGCAGGAACTTGATAAACCGAAATGCTTTCTGAAAGTTCTGAAAGTAAATTTTCTCCTCCAGATCGCCCAGTCATTTTTCTTTTTAAGATTTCATTTGTATAAGAACTAACCACACCAGAAAAAGTCTTATTTGCATTTGCTAAAGATCCATTGATTTTTCTTAAATCAACTACTTGATCAAATTTTCCAGAAGCAATATTATTTAAGAACTTTATAGTTTCTGCTTTATCTACTCCAGTAATTGATGAAAATTGAGTTACTAAATTTCCAGCAAAATTTTGTTGGATCGACTCATAACCAGTTTTTGCTTGATCAATATATTTTCCAAAAATCCAACCATCTTCCAACTTTCCAGTAATATCGTTTTTAATTTTACCCCACTTTGCAGTAGCTCCTTTCGTCCATTCAGGCAACAATATTTCAGAAGTCATTGCCAAAGATTTAAAAATATTATTGTTTTGAGCAGTTTTGTCGCCTTTTGACCAAATTTTTATTAACGTTCCAGCTTGTTCGATAAACTTTGGATCAATATTCAAAGGTCCTGCAAAGGAACTCGCAATTGCTAAAGCATAGCCAAGCACATCTGTTAATGAATTTGCTTCCGAATAACTCCAATAAATAATTATTGGATTGTCGTGCTTTTCTCTATTATTTTCAATTTTTTCAAGAACTTCAAAGAAATTTTTATTATAATCTGGCTTTCTAAATTTCCAATTTCCAAAATATCCACCACTCACAACACCTTTATTAATCAATTTTGCCCTGTCTGTCCTTGTATTGTTGTTATTTCCCCAAATATTTCTAATTGTTTGACCAACTTGAATAATAGGGCAGTTTGACCATAATTCTTTTGAGCTATTAAAACCTAACAATTCTCCTTTAAGCAAAGTTTTTGATTGTTTAGTATTTTCATCAGCAACTACAATTAAATTTCCAACTTTATCTTTAAACATTCCAAAACCAGTTGGGCTTTTTAAATTATCCGTTTTTTCATTATAAAAAAGAGCCGATCCATTTATCAAAGCCGAAGAATTTGCAGTCGTTATATCATAACAAACGTGCAATTCTTTTAAAGCCGACCAATGTTGAATGTTTTTCATTTTTTAATACCTTTCAGGGTACTTGTAAATTTTTTCTCCAGCAGTAATTGTTGAATATAATTGCTTATGACCTCGTCCATTTACTGCATCTGGCAAAGTGATTTTATCTTTTTCAAGAACTTCATCAACAACAACATTTTCATTTGGATTTTTTACACCTAATTGGTGCAATAATCTTTGAGTTACATCAATATTATTACTTCCAGACTGACTATTTGAGTGTTGATTTCCAATATTTATATTAATTTCAGGCATACCTTTCCTTAATCCAGAGCATCTATTACAAGACCCTTTACAAGCACAAGGTTTATCTGACAAAGTTTTTAATTCTAATTCTGGCATTGGCGACCTATATAATTTTGTTCTATTTGCTTTTACTGTGTGATTAAAACCAGCACTTTTCATTGTCGGATCTAAAACAATCCATCTACTTCCATCTTTTGCTTCCAAAACAATATGAGTAAATCTCAAATCTTTTGGATCTTTCCAAGAAATCACTTTATATCTTGTCGTAATTCCATTAATTCTTAATAATGAAGAAATAAGTAAAACCATACTTTCACAATCTTCACAAGTTTTCTGCCCTGATATTAAGAGCCAAGGCGACGTAATATGCTCCATTCCTTTAGGATCATCACAAAAACTTACAGACTTCCAAACATAATCAAAGCACTTTTTAATTGTATCAGATCTTGAACTGCCTCTCAACTCGTTAGCTTTTTTTTTTACTATTGGATTGTTTGTAGCCACTTGATCAATAGAATATATTTCTCTAATTATTTGATCAATCAATCCATCGTGATTTTTAGCAGTTATATTTCTTGATTTTGACTTCATTATTTAGCAAGTTGATTATTCGGAGCAGTTACAGTCGTTGCAAATGTATAAAGCCCTCCAGTTGTTTGCATAATTCCTAAAACTGCCAACGTCTTCCACCAACCATTTTTTTTCCAATTCTTAATTCCATAATGAGAAGCAACACCACCAATTCCAGTAGCAACTGTTGAATAAGCAATTTTTTGATTTTTTGTTAATTCAGTCATTTTCTTAACCTTTTAAAATTTTCGCAGAAGTATTTATTTGAGTTAAGGCATAAACTCCTAATCCTACAAATGCAGTAATTACTATTGCTTTTCCAGTCCAAGTTGGCAATCCAATTGCCGAAAATAAATTTGAATCTGGATCTTGACTTTTTGAACTATTTTTGTATTCATCTGGAATAGAGTTGTTTTTTAAATACAATGAATTATTTGATGGTCTTAATATTCCGTCAAATTTTATAGTTCCATCTTTTGTATAATAATACAATTGATCCAAAACTCTTTTTGTCAATTTTGGATTAAATCCACTTCCTTGACTTACTTTATCTACAACATTACTTTGTTGCTCTTTAGTCAATTTGCTTAAATCATAAATAGGAATTTCTTTTTTTACTACTAAATTTCCATAAGTATTTACAATCGATGCTACTTCTCGCCAATCGATTGATCCAGATACCCAATTCCAGATCCCATCATTCCAATTTAAAGCAGTAACCAGATGAGCAATTGTTCTTTCGTAGTAAGAATTTGCAATTACTCCCCAAAAAAAAAGAGTTTGTTGCCAGAAATCTTGCTCCAAAGGAGGAACTACTTTGTCCGACAATCCCATTGAGATATTATTTGCATCTCTATACATTATTTTCTTTTCTTTTTCATTTTCTTACCAGCTATAAAGCCACCAACACCAACACCAGCCAGTAATAACCAATTTTTCCAATCGCCACCAGCCATTGAATTTTGATTAAAAGTGCCTACATTTGAGTTTGGAGTTGGACCTCCAGAAGTGCTACTTGCAGGAGCATCGGACATTCCACCACAACAAGACATAACTATTTCCTTTTAAATTTTTTTAATATATCTTTAGGTAATAATTTCCTTAATTGGTACTCCTCATTGCGTTTGCTTTTCAATAAAGGATCTTTGCCAATTTTTCTCATTGACATAAATTCCTTATCTGAATAACTAACTACTTCATTAAGCATAACAATACCTACTATATAAGACACTCATTTTTAATTGTCATACTTCGGATTGCTCTAATTCGTTCAAAATATTGGGATTTATAAGAAGTGGACTAACTGAATTTTTTGAAAATTTTAAAACAGAGTCGTAAAAAGATTTGAAATTTTTGCAGGAGAATCCAAGTTTTATATTTTTAGATCTTGCAGTCGAATAGATTAATTTTGATATTTGATAAAGAGAAGAGTCTGGATTTCTTTCCCAGAGTAATTGAATTGCTTGAATTGTGATGATTTTTTTTTCGTGAAGTTTTTTCATTGGTGCATTTTTGGTGCATTGTAAAACAACAATGTACAAATATACTACATTTACAAAGAAAAATCCAACAACTACGGATCAGAAAGTTTGGTGTTCAAATCCTTTTGTGTGTACTAAAAATAACTTATTATTTTTCAGTTAGTTCATTGAAAATATTATGTTTGCAAACAATCGTGGGTAAATTGCTTCAATATAGTTAAAAGTATTATGAAGTGTTGTGAGGTGTAAGTGTTGAAAAAAAGTGGTGCGTTTTTAGTGCATTTTTATTTAAAAATAAATTTTACTCCATTTTTATATGGAGCAACTCATCTAAATTATTTAAAAAATAAGAGTTTGCCTTTATGTAGTTTTTGTTTTTCATTTTAATCACTAAAAATTGTTGAAAATTTATTTTGATATATTGAAACTTTTTCATAGTTTTGCAGTAAAATAATCTGAGTATTATAAAAAATATTAACACTTACTCTTTATAATACTAAAGAATTACATATTTATTTCACAAAAATAGTCAAATGTTATGGAAAATCAAAACTTTGAGAAAGAAGCATTAAGATATTTAGCCAATCAGGATAGAAAATTTAAACTAAAAACAAGTGAAATAGTTACTATTGAGGAGGCAAGTCAAATATTAAGGATTGATAAACCTAAAATTATTGATTTGATTAAGTATGGAGTTTTAAAAGCAGTAAACTCTACCAAAGGAGTTAAAATCTCCAGAAAGTCAATATCCGAATTTGCAGATCAACTATTTCATATTGATTTTCCAAATAATTTTAATGATTTAAGAATTACAAACATCTTCAAACCATTAAATTAATGAAAATTAAATATAAAAATATTTTAACATCTGAAATCATTGCAGTTGCAGGACTGAAATTTTTAGAAAATTATACTAAAATTATAATTGAATTAGAAAAATTATTAATTAACCAACCAGAGAGGAAAAATTAATGGATAACAACCAAATTCTCCAAACACTTATTAATCAAACGATTGGATCTTTTGAACTTTTGCTTTTAGATTACGATTTTAAAGATTACATAAGTCAATATAAAAATTTAATTGTAAAATTAAGACAAGATCGACTTGCCAGACCTACCGATAAAAACATAGACTTACAAATAAACCGATTGACAAGATTAATTGACATTTTAGAATATGCTCAAAAATTAAATGTTAAACCAAATATTAGCTTAAATTAAATATGGATAAAATTAAAAGATTTAAGATAGGCACAATTGTATCAGTTACAATTGAATGTAGGGAAGTTGATAATAACAATTTAGTAAAACCTTATAGATATATATTAAAGGGCTATAAAAAAGTTTATAATGACTTATGTGCTAAAATTACTATGCTTGACTTTAATGATGTTAAAACTAAATTTAATTATTTAGTTCCTGCTGACAAAATATATAAAATTTAATCAAAATATTCTGGGGGATCACGTGGCTTATAATACTGCTGGACTTCTTTACTTTCCATTATCAATGAAATTTTGGAAAGACTCAAAAATAATTACTCTCCGAAAAGAAATTAATGAGATAGCTCCACAAAGATATTTACAGATTTTAACTGAAATTTATGATAATGGATATTTTTTAGAATTTACTAAAGAAAATATTTATTCAATTTCTGACACTTACCATATTGAAGTGGATGAAATAAAAAAAATTGTTGAAAAATGTATTGAAGTTGGACTTTTTAATAAAGAGCTATTTGAAAAATATAATATTCTTACAAGCAAATCTATTCAGAAAATATTTCTTGATGCTGGGAAATCCAGAATTAAAATTGAATTGATAAATGAATATTTATTAATAAACTTTGCTGAAATCTATGAGTTTATTACAAGAGATAGGTTAAAAGTATATATTTATAGTTTTGATAAAACAAATTGCATTATTCTTTATAAGTCATTAGAAATTAACGTGGATAAGTTGGCAACTATGACTTTTAAAGATTTAATAAACTACACTTCGTCCGACAAATTTAACACTCTGCCCGACATAGATGGCGAAAAGTCGGGCATTTTTGATAAAGGAAAGGAAAGGAAAGGAAAGGAAAGTAAAGGAAAGGAGAGTGTGGCGAAAAATCTTTCGCCTGACACACTCACTCACAATTCTTTTTTTCAAAGATGGATCAAAGAAAAGTCAATTCATTTAAAAAAATTAACTCCAATATCAGAAGAACAAGAAAATATACTTTTAAATAGAGTGGATAAATATACTTTAGTCCAGATTGCCTCTGAATTAGATGATAAAATGGAAACTGGATATAAAGTGGGTAAACTTTACACAGTCTTAAATAAATTTACAGATCAATATTTAAAGGGTAGAAAATGAAATTAGGAAATAAACCTTTACCAAACGCACCTGAATCAGAAAAGATAGTAATTGTAGCGATATTGTGGAAACAAGATACTTTTATGAAAATTACCGAATTAGGCATTACTTCAGATCATTTTTACAACTCTAAACATAAAATAATTTTTGAAATATTTACAAAAATGTTTTCATTGAATATTGATATTGATTTAGTTTCTGTTTATGAATATATAAAAAAAGATAAGTTGGAAAATGAAGTACCATTGAAATATTTAGCTCAAATCAACAAAGAAATTCCAGCAACTGCTCATTTCCAAGTCCATTGCGTAATCTTAATTGAAAAATATATGCAAAGGCAAGGTATTTCAATTGCTTACAAACTATATAAAGACATTGAAAGCAACGAAGAAATCACATCAACAATTTATCAAACCATCCACGATCTTGAAAATTCAATTGAATTTAAAACATCAAAATCTTATTATGGTACTGAACTTGCTAAAATAATTTATGATGAAATTTTGAAAAGAATGGACAATAAAAACAATGATCGGTTATATACTGGCTGGGCTGAAACAGACAAAAGACTTGGTGGAATTGAAAGGGGAGATGTTGTTATTGTGGCAGGACGACCCTCGATGGGAAAATCTCATTTGGCAAAAATATTAACTTACAAATGGAGTATAAAAGAATCACACGTTGGAGCATATTTTACTCTCGAAATGACACCTGAACAATCAATGTTTAGACATATTCAAATCCATACTGGAATAAACACAAGGCAATTGAAAGAGGGTGAATTAACTTTAGACGAAGAAAAAAAAGTATTTGATTTTTTAGGAACAATTCACGACTTGAAAAATACATATCACGTGGAAATGATACCATCACTTACTCCTGAAAAATTAAAATCTCGAATAAAAGAATTAATCAAGAAATTTAATTTAAGATATATAGTAATTGATCACGTGGGATTGATGAAAGTTGAAAGGTCAATGGAGAGTAAAACAATTGAAATGACTTTTATTTCAAATTTTACAAAGCAAATAGCCCTCGAATATAATATTTCAATTATTGAATTACTACAATTAAACAGAGAAACTACCAAACAAGCAGGTAAAAAACCAGATTTAAGTAATTTAAAGCAGTCAGGAGCATTTGAAGAAGATGCTGATTCGGTTATTTTTATACATAGACCAGAATATTATGGGGAAAAAGAAATTGAAATTAATAGGAACAGATTAAGTTCTCACAATATTACTGAAATAATTTTAGCAAAAAACAGAAATGGAGATGGAACTGGATCAGAATTTTTATATTCAAATCCAAAAACTCATAATCTTACAAAATTAGACACATTTAATCATTCGATCCAAGAAACAAACACAAGCCATTTTGAAGATGACAATGAAGAATCCGAATTTTAATAAAAAAAATTCATAAAAACCATAAAAAAAATTTGCTATAATGAAACTTTTTTAGTAAATTTGCATATTAACAACTATCAAAATACTTTTAAAAACTTTCAATCAACTTTCATCAACTAACTTTTAACTAAATAATGACTGAAAAGAACAAAATAAACAAGTTTATTACCGAAAATCTGGACTACCACACCACTATACCAGAAATTATAAAGTCAATTGGATGGAATTATAGACAATATTCTAAATTAATTGGTAGATCTGAAAGGTGGCTGGATAACAAATTGAATGGAGATACAACAAAAAAATTAAATAGAAATGATTTTAAAACATTGGAATTAGCTTTTTATCAAAAATTTCCAAATACTAACTTTAATGATTATGTATATTCTGTTACTTACAACAATGCCATAACTCACAATAAAAAAAAATTACATCAGGATATTATAGCCAGAGATCAAAAGATTAAAGAGCTTGAAAATCAAATTGAAAAATTAAATATAAAAATATCTGAACTGGCTTCCCCCCAGAATCCAGATGAGGATAAAACAAGTCAAGGAGGGGATAATACTCCTCCAGATGACTTGGAAATCAAAGGAGATGAAGAATGAAAAAGAAACTTGAAATTTTAGTTGGTGGAATTATATTTCTATTTGGAATTGGTGCAAGTATTTTTATTGTAGCTTGTGTTAAATCTATTGTTGGATAAACTAATTGCTTACTTACAATCAAATATTAGCCAATAGGATCAAAGTTATTGATATTAATATTAATATGAATATTAAGAAATTAACTGAAATATTGATCCCAGATTACCGAAAAAAAGTCAAAGAAATAGAAAAAACAGATATAGAGGTACTGAAAAGATATAAAAGATTTCTTGAGTTAAGTGGGATTGATTATGACAAATTAAGATCTATCAGCAGAAAAGAGCTAATTATAAATTGTCGTAAAATTATCTATATGGATCTATTTTATAGAGGTTACACTAAAGTAGCAATTGCAAATATTTTTAAGAAAAATTGGAGTACAATTGTCTATATGACTAAAAATTTTGATCTAAAATATAACTTAAATCTCAAAAAATCTCTTGAATTATTTATTAAATTATATCCAGATTCGGCTCTGGCAAATCTTTATCAAACCTATTTTACTGATAAACTCCAAAACAATCCAGAGCCGTATTTTACTCAAGAATTTAATATGAATCAAACAAAATTAGAGGAGCAAGAATGACAATATTATTATTAATTATAATTGCAATAATGATATTCCAAATTATCGTAAATTATAAAGCTCAAAAAAGAATGGAATTTTTAGAAAAAATGCTACATTTTTACAAAGGAAAATATGAAGAACAATCAAAATAGCGATTTGCTTGGCGTAGAATCAATTTTTATTGTGCAACTTGGGGATTTTGTTCGAGTAGAGCAAGAAATCGAAGTGGAGGGCAAGAAACACACAGAATTAGGCAAACCTTACGAGATTAGATATTACAATATTCAAAATTTTATCAATGCAGTCCAGTCAGGACGAAAATTTGTAAAGGTGGAAAAATGATTAATTTCATACTAAAAAAAATATTAAAGCCGAAGCCACGAATCACAAAAGAAGATTTTTATGAGTGGTATTCACAAGAAAAGGGTAAATACAAAGCTACTTCAACATTCTGGATAAAAATTTGTGATGAAAATACTCCAGTTGCCGAAGCATACAAACTTTACAAAAAAGACTATAAAGAATTTGACAAAAACTTTGAATATATCCATAGCTTGAGAACTTCGGATGATGGAGGTTGGAAGTGATCAAATCCTTTTCCAAAGCTCTGGTAAAGCATATTGAAGCAGGAGCTAAACAAGTGGACGACGCTACTCGACAAAACAGACTAAAAATTTGTGAAAATTGCGAACACAATCAATTCCACTTGCTTTTCAGAAATAAGTGTCGATTGTGTGGCTGTAAAATATCTTTAAAAACTAAATGGGCAGAGCAGTCTTGCCCTATTCAAAGGTGGTAAAATGGATAAAAGAGAATTAATCAATAAATTAAATGCAGACATCAAAACAATACTAAAAGATGGTACGAGTTTGGAAATTATGCCTCCAATCTTTTTGTTTTGCTTCTTTGATAATATGTTTTATGAAACAAAAGATATAATCTATATTTATGCTCCAGAAGAAATTGAAAACTTTATTGTAATAGATTATTTCTTGGAAGAATTGCAAAAAGTAACAAAGCCCTTCGAAGAAGAATTTGAGATTTATTACTCAAACTTTGAAAGAATAATCCCAATGTTAGATGGATGGAGAGAAATATTTGAAGAATCAGATGTTATTCCAATATCAAAAGAGTTAAAATTTTATGACTTTACATAAGAAATCAGATAAAACACCAGATCAGCTACAAAGAGAGCTGGACGAGTTAATTGTCGAAAGAGTGGCAATATTAAGTGATGACACTCAAGCCGATCAGCACCAACATAGTAAATATTGTCAAGTGCTAATTAATGAATTTGGCGAAATAAAGGGCTTAAACGCTATTCAATTGTATATGATCTATAATAATTTGAATAAGGTGGACATATAAAAAATTTATAAATTTTTAGAGGGGAATTATGAATATCATAAAACACGAAATTCAATATACTAAAGACTACGATCAATTTAGTATTTTGAAAACAAATAGAGAAATTAACAACACTCATTTAAAAAAGTTAATTTCGTCAATGGAGAAACACTATATTCCAAATCCTGCATTTGTAGATAAAAAAATGAGGATAAGAGATGGACAACATAGATTTATGGCTTGTAAATTTTTAAATTTACCTTTTGCATATATTATTGTTGATATGGACGATAAAGATATGATCAACATAAATAAATATCAAAAATCTTGGACTGCTCCAGATTATATCAACCACTATGCAAATAAGGGGATAAGAGATTATATTCTTTTATCAGATGCTATGCAAATGACTGGATTGCAACATCAGATATTAATATTATTTTCTAATCCAAAAATATCTCGAAGCTCCATTCCATCTATCGTCAGGACTGGAGATTTGGTATTTAATGAAGACACATTTTATCTAAACTACCACAAATATGAAGAAATTATAAAAAATTTAGGACTTAAATCACTTACGACACGATCTGAAATATTGGCACTAATTAAAGGAATTTTTGTTCATCCAGACTACGACCATTCAAATATGCTCCACAAATGTAAAAATTACGGACGTGCAAATTATTATAAGTGTGCGACGTATGAGCAAGGTCTGGCTATGTTAGAGCATATTTATAATTATAAGACAAGAAAAGAGAACTGCATCAATTTTGTAGATTTTTACAAACAAAAAATTAATGAATAAACAATGCGTAAGTATGAATATAATATTACACGAACTTATAAGCTCTGGATATTCTGAACACGAGATTAAATTGCAAGAAATAATCCCATTTTGGAAAAAAATACCAGAGCCACATCGGACAACAACTGCTTTATCAGTTATGTTGATTGAAATGAATAAAAAATTATATTATAAATTTATGATAATAAAAGTTTCTGAAATTAAAGATGAACATTATGATTTACATACAAGGGAAATCTTGAGAAGTAAATTACTAAAGAAAAAAAATAACAACTATTTATATGAATTTTATTATGATATATTTAAAGATTCAAAGATACAACCATTTAAAATAATTAGTGATCCAAAAGCATTATTCAAACCAGTCTATAAAAAAAGTCAAAGAATGATATTAATGTCATTAGGTATGCCACCGATAAATTATAATTTTTTAAGCGATGTTGCAGATGCAATCGAAAATGGAAAAGATTTGAATGAATATATTATTAAATATTTTTTAAAACAAGGTTATATCACTAAAGAATAAAAGCCCTCGAATGAGGCACAATTTTAAACCAAATCAGGATAAAAAATGAGAGATATAAAAACACCAGACGAAATGGAAGCTCAAGCAATCGAACATAACATTTTGTTTTGGAATATAAGAGATTGCTCGATTTGTTCAGCACCAATTGGATATAATTTTAACCACACTACTAATAAAGTTTATTTTGATAGTAGTTGCGATTGTTCTCAATCCATTCCGAAAGAATCAGATTGGCAAGACGTTGCTAATCATTACAATAGCAAATCGCTTTCTCCAAATTTTAAAGAAGTGGAAAGATTTTGGAAATTTAATAATTTAGACAAAAAAGTTGAATTATTTAATTTTGTGTTTAATGCAGGAATAGGAGAAGCAGATATAAAACATATTAAATCATTTTATTTAGATGAGATAAAACCATTTGTATTTAATTTAATGCAAGAAAATCCTATGATAGCAGTAGCAATAAATGTTTATGCTTATAAAGGCGAGTTTGAATACTTTGTTAGAATCGTAGCCGAAGTAAGAGGAGGCACAAAATATGACTATGTAACAATCCCAAGAACTTTTTTAAGAAAAGATTTACTAAACTCTAATGACAAGATGTTATTAAATAACTGGCTAAAAGAATTAACAAAGGAAAAGCCAGAACTTGACTTTTCAGGACGACCACCACAAGTAACCAAGGTGCAGGGAAATGGAGATTAAGTCAATAAATAATCGTGAATTTAGAGCAAAATTAAATTCACTAAAAAATGTCCCTTATGCTGTAACAAGCCATAGCAAAATATTAGGTTTTTATATTCCGATAGACTATTTAATAGAAGATTATCCATCAATGCTTAAAACGATTGGGAACAATGCAATGTTATTTGAACTAAAAAAACATTTTCCACTTTTAAAAGTAAAATTTACAGATTGCTTTCAAAGATCAATTGCTGAAAAAATATTAAAAGAATTAGAAGCTAAATATGGAAACACGCTACCAAAAGAAGAATTAATAAAAGCCCTCGAATGAGGGCTTTTATTTATAATCAGTTTTATAAAATCCAAATCCTTTGAAGACTGGATTGGAGCAAGAAACAATCGGTAACATTTTTCCACCACACTCACAATCAAAAATTTGCTTTTTCTTTTGCAAAATTTCCTCTTTTCTTGAGCATTTTTTACATTTATATTCAAATATTGGCATAATCAGTCCTCAACATTATCTTGAAAATATTTTCTGCGAATATTCCAAACTTCTTCATCAATACTATTTTCTGGATATGGTAGGACTGCATCAGCATCGCCACAATCAACATATCCATTAAAATACCCTAATTCAAAAAAAACTTTCTCTCGCCTCGTAATTGGCTCTAATTTTGAGTATTTTAAAAATTTATTATCTTCAAAGATATGATCTAAATTCATTTCATTTCCAAATATTTTTATTAATAATGTTAGATAAAATTCCACCAGCTAAATTTATTGTTTCTGTAACAATTTTTTTACCAGATTCTTTCATTTCAGGCGACATATTTTTTTTAATTTCAGTCCAATCAAGTGGCTTTTTTAGTGATTTTTCAAAAGATAACTTCTCTTTTTCGGCTAATTCTTTATATTTTTTATCTTTCTCAATTTCAATTTCTTTAAAAATTTCCTCTTGGATTTCTTTCTCAACTGGATCAGAAAATTTATCTGGATGATTAGCGACTTTTAATTCTTTTGCCAATTTTTCCACTTCTTCGGCAGTTTTGCAATTATCAAAATACACTTACAACCTCCTCCTTATAAGTATCAAAAGCTAATCTGGGCTTATCTCCCAAATATCTATTTTTTTTGAATGAAGCTACCGATCGAGTACCATCATTTGCTAACCAAACAACAATATCTGGATTATGCTCCCACATTGTCGGACCTTGCATTTTCCCTTTTTTAGACTTGGTATAGTGTAAAACCACAATAAAGCTCTCTGGACGTGATTGAATGTAATCCCACATTTCTTTATGTTTATTTGTGGAAGCACCAGCTATCATTGAAACTGAATCAATTACAACATATTTATAATTGCCTTGTTCCAAAATTTTAGTTAATTCAGAATAAAAATCAGCACCAACATCATCAATAATATCAATATACTGCAAACTAACTGGAGATAATCTCATTGTACGACATTTTTGTTGAATAGTCTTGCCACGTCGGAGTGGCTCTTCAATATTCAGATATAAACATCTATCTCCTTGCTTATTTCTGGAATTTTTGCCACAAAGTCTTGACATAAACCTCAATAAAAACGAGGATTTTCCAGCAAATGCTTCTCCAGAAACAGACATTACAAATGGATCATCATAAGGCAACATAAACAACCATTTCCTATACCTATGATCCATAGGCGTAGGAATTGATTTATCTTTTATAACTTTATTTAGTTGTTGTGTTTGCATAGTTAAGCCAAAAATACTAAAAAAATATCAGTAATACAAAATATTATTTTGTTTTTATAAAAAAAATTTCATAGCTTTGTAGTAATAAATTTATATCCTCAAAAATTAATTGAGATTAACCTTGTCAAGTCGTGAGATTTAGCAAGGTTTTTTTATTATATGTAAATACCCTCCAAATATGAACTTACTAAAAATCACTAAAAAAAATTAATAAAATACTAAAATATTTTTACTATTACTGAAACTTTTTTAGTTTATAAGAGTATTAACTATGTAATCATTTTTAAAAAGAGAGGAAAACAAAATGCAAAACACATATTATGTAATAATCAATCCCACCACACAAAAAAGATTAGCAAGTTATTATTTCGGTGCTTTTTGTGCTGGAGTTAAAGAAGTTTTTAGAATGAGAGATGATGAGTGGTTAGTGTTTAGGACTTATGAAGAAGCAATTTTGAAAATTGAAAGATTTAATAAAGATGTAGATAAGTGGCTAAATGAAAATATAATGATAAGGCAATTACCAGACTGGGAAGCAGTTGGAAAAGCAGATGAATTTATAAAAGAAAGTAAAAATACTCATAAAAACTTAAAAAATTATATTGCCAGATTGAAAATAGAAGAAGTTATTTAATTAAAAAAAATATTGTAATCATTTTTAAAAAGAGAGGAAAACAAAATGTACCAACAACCAATCACAAAAGATATATTAGTCTTTGATAAATATGAAATACATATAAAAGAACTAATAAACCACAAAAGATTTACTAATGCAGTTGAAGTCAGACAATTGACACCAAAAGCAAGATTTAGACCTTACAAGATATTGTATAATTATGGATTTAATAATTATGAGAAAGCTCTTGATTACGCAAAGAAAACAGAAAAAGAGATGAAAGATAGAATAAAAGACAGACAAGAGAGAAAACAAAGAATAGCTCTGGAAAACAAAAATGTAAATGCAAGTGATTTTTACGAAATTGGAGATATTATTGTCAATAGTTGGGGTTATGAGCAGACAAATGTAAGTTTTTATCAAGTCGTTGGAATAACAAAAAGAACAATTAAGACAAAACAAATCAGTCAAGAGATGGTGGAAGGCAGTGGAAATAGTAATGGAATGGCGTGTGAAGTTATGCCAAAAAAAGATGCTTTTATTGTGGATGGGAAAGAATATAAACACATTGTAAATAAAGATGGATATTTAAGTCAGCCAGAAAGTTATTATCACTTTCACAAATGGGAGGGAAAACCTGAATATAAAAGTTGGTATTATTAATTTTCCTTTCTCTTAAAAAGAAAAGCCCTCAATCGAGGGCTTTATTTTATATTTCCAATCAAATAACCTAATCCAAAAGATCCAGTTCCAATTCCAATATCTACCCAAAATGAGTGATGATGTTTGTCGCAAGGAATATAAAGAATTTTTTGTTCAATTGGTATTTCATAAACAGATCTTCTCAAATAAATAGGGGAGAATACATCAGTAACTTTGTTAAATTCCAGATAAAGAGTGTCTTTTGACTTTGGAAAAATAGTGTCAAGAATAGCAATTTGCTTGACTTTCAAGCTCTCTAATTTAGCATAAAGCCCTGAAATACTATCTACCAACAAATTTATTTTAGTACTATCCTCAAAATTTTCACTAACAATTTTGGTAGTTGAGTGGTACTCGTGGATAGTGTCGTTTGGAACTATTATTGGCAATATTAAAGTGTCTATATCTTCAATATATTCCACACCAGTAGTCATTTTAGCATATTGATAGCCACCATAAGCAGACATCAAAAATACTATAATGATCAATGTTAAAAATCCTATGAGTGTGTTGAAGTTCAATTTTTAACCTATAAATCTTCTACCAGTTGTCAAATCTTGCATATATTTTTTGCCCTTATTTTGTTCTCTTAATCTTTCCATTTTTTCTTTTTTACTTCCAAAAAGTATTTGATCTTTTTTCCACATAAAGTCATCAAATTTACCAAAATTTCGTCCTTTGCTATCGACTGCTTCTAAATAATAACCATTGCTATTTAACCAATTATAAAGTTTATCTTTACGATTAAGTCTTACAATAGTACTTCTTTCCTCTGGAGTTCTATCTGGAAGTTCATTTAATAATTTTTCAAAATTATTTTTATGCCAAAATTGATTCACTATTTTTTGTAATGGATTTTTTACTCTTATGCTAACTTCTTCTTTTTCTAACTTTTTAATCCATTTTTTTGGTATTGGAGTAATATAATTTTCTTTAGCGTGTATTTTTAATTTTATCTTTCTTAACTTATCGCCATTTCCACGTACTCTTATTACTTTACTACTCAATCCAGTAGTTTTTTTCACTTTTGCTTGAGCTTTTTTACTTGTTGCCAGATAGACTGCTCCTCCAATTGCACCAAGTCCTAATAATGTTTTTGCATCCATAATTTTACCTTAAAATTTACCTTTTAAAAATTGATTCCAAACTAAATAACCACCAACCAAAGCAGTTGCAACCTTTACACCATTGCCAACACTTGCCAGATTGAAAGAGCCGATTGTTTTTTCTCCTCCCAGAGTTTCCACGTGGATAAAAGCATCAATTTGATCCAGACTTCTCCAGCCAAAATTTACAGAGTCGCCAAAATTTCCCTCAATCGTATTAATTTTACTGCCCTCGACGTAATTTGTAAAACCGACGTGTCCAGTGCCTTTTGTTCCACCTCTTTTTCCCCAATCAATAAAAAAAACTGCCCCTTGAGTAG
>Ga0208645_1000635_pt1 | contig 35902 bp, 43 predicted proteins | sample VirMetDEL_Sep_01_FD_184519 | JGI IMG/M metagenome (GOLD analysis project Ga0208645, IMG submission 184519) | Aqueous microbial communities from the Delaware River and Bay under freshwater to marine salinity gradient to study organic matter... | ecosystem: Environmental > Aquatic > Marine >... | reverse complement strand
ACATTCCTGCGATGCTCTCCGATGGAGAGTTTGTAATGACCGGACGCGCAGTTAGAGGGGCTGGCGCGTTTAATATGAAAAACAAGAACGGCATTATTACATTGACTCCAAAGAACGGTGAAGATCGTGACCGAGGAACCAAGTTAATGTATGACATGATGGGCTTGTTTAAGGAATTCGCGGAAGAGCCGGAGGCCGTCGCATGATAATGCCCCCTAAGAGAATCAAGAAATTTCAAGATGGAGGGTCGACAGGCCCTTACGTCGCCGGAGTGACCCGGCAAGAACGCCAGATGGACCCTATTGTTCAGCAAATGCTGTTTGGTTTGGGCGGTCAAGGCGGCTTTATTCCCGGAGCGATGCGCGCCGCAGAGCGTACCTTTTTTGATGAACAGGGACGTCCCATCGTTATACCTCAGCAAATTGCTGGATTCTCTCCAGACCAAGTTGGCGCGATGCAACTGGCTCGCGAGCAAGTTGGAGGCTTACAGCCCTTCTTGCGCAGAGCAGAAGAGCAGTATCGTGGGGGTTTGGGTGCAATCCAGAGGGGAGCGGAACAGCAGTTAGGCTCCCAACGACAGGCTTTGGGTCAGTTACAGCGCGGTGCGGCAGAAGAGGGATTTCAAAGACGTGCAGGATTATCCGATGCTTTACGGGGTATTGGTCAGCAACGCGCACTGTCACAGGGTGCGTTTGGCCAGCTTGGAAGAGGCTTGGGCGAGCAACGCGGTTTTCAGCAAAGAGCATTAGGACAGTTTGAGGGCGGCCTTGATCAGGGCCTCGCAACATTAGGCGGCGCGGCAGATCGTTTTGGCGGACAAGCCGAGCAGTTGGGCCGACAACAAGCCGGTCTAACGGGGCAATTTGGCCGTGATTTGAGCGGCGCCTTTGGCAGAGGTGCGGCGGCTACAGACAGATTTGGGCGCCAATTGTCGGGTGTTGATGCTTTGGCCCGTGAAGGTGAGCAACAATTCGGTCAGGGGGTTGGACAGGCTACTCGTGGGCTACAGACCGCACAGCAACAGTTGGACCAGCAGTTGTCTCAGGCTCTTGGGCAGGAGCGAGGAGCTGTTGGTAGGTTTGGTGAAGACATTGGTCAAGCCACGCAACAACTTCGCCAAGGAATTGGTCAGTTTGATCGAGGTCTTGGGCAAAGTATTGGTGAACAGAGAATGGCTCAAGCTGGTCTTGGACAAGGCTTGCGTCGTGCCACTGGCACACTTGCTGGTGCGGCCCGAGGCTTGGGTCGGGGCTTGAGTGCCGCAGAGCAAAGACAGCTTGGCGCAACCCAAGAGTTCGGCGGAAGGCTCGGAGAGTCAGAGCAATTGCTTCGTGGAACAACTGGCGGCTTTGACCCTTCAATGACACAGCAGTTTTACGATCCCTACGAAGATCGTGTCGTTCAGCAAACCATTGACGACATGATGAAAACTGGAGCTCAAGCAGATATTGCTCAGCAAGCACGAGATGTGCAAACAGCAGGAGAGTCAGCTTTCGGCTCTAGGGCTCGTTTAACTGCCGGAGAAAGGAGAGAAGCGTTAGGGCGTGGATTGGCAAAAGAACTTGCCGGAATACGCTCAGGCGGCTTCCAGAGAGCTCAGCAGAGCGCTATGGGTGAGTTTGCTCGGCAACGTGACGCAGAAAGAGCGGCCGCATCTGGCCTCGCCGGATTAAGCGGTCAAAGACTAAGCGCTCAGGAGCGCGCGGCACAAATGCTAGGTAGTGGCGCGCAAACCAGATTTGGTGCAGGCCAAGCATTGGCTGGGCAGTTGGGCTCACAAGCACAGCAGTTAGCCGCGTCTGGTGAGCGAATGGCTGGACGTCTAGGTGATGTTTCACAACAGCGATTAGGCGCACAGCAGGCACTAACTGGGCAAATGGGCCAAGAGGCAGGGCAAAGATTGGCGGCAGAGCAAAGCTTAGCCAACCGACTGGCCGCAGTAGGAAGTCAGCGCTTCGGCGCCGGTCAGGCGCTTACGTCTCAGCAGATGGCGGCGGCTCAAGGCCAGCTTGGTGCTCGGCAGGCATTACAGGGCCAGCTTGGTCAAACTGCCGCTCAGCAACTACAAAGCCAACAGCAGTTAGCATCTCAGCAACAACAGATGGCACAGCAGAGATTGGGCGCAGGACAGCAACTCGGTCAGTTCCAGCAGGGACTAGCAGGGCAACAGCTTGGTTCTCAGCAACAGCTTGCCGGTCAACAGATGGGCGCCGCAGGACAACGTCTTGGTGCGCAACAGCAATTTGGCGGCTTGTTAGGACAACAAGCTCAGCAGATGTATGGCGCAGGCACACAGCTTGGGCAAACCATGGGCCAGCTTGGTCAACAAGGTATGCAGGCTCGTATGGGCGCAGGTCAGCAGGCGCTTGGTACTGCCGGTCAATTGGCTCAGGGATATGGTCAGCTTGGCGGTGTACAGGGTCAGTATGGTCAGCAGGTCGGTCAAGCTATGCAGGGCTACGGTCAGCAGTTGCAAGGGCTTGGTGGACAGTTTGCTCAGGCTGGACAGCAGGACGTGCAGGCCTTAATGGGTATCGGTGGAATGCAACAGCAACAGCGTCAGCAAATGCTTGATGCACAACGTGCTGGATTGCTACAGGCTCAGCAGGCGCCGCTCGCTCAGTATCAACAGCTCCTACCGTTCATGCAGTTTGCGGCCGGTCAGACTGGGCCAAGCCAAGTACAAACGCAGTACACGCCGCCACCTAGCCCGTTACAAGCCGGATTAGGTACTGGATTGAGTGCGCTCGGAGCTTTGGGGACGTACTTCAACCAGCCACAGCAAGCCGTGCCAACACAGCAATACTCTAGTGGTCCTGCGCAACCACAATTTACGCCGAAATTAAATCAATTCTATCAAACTCCGATTGAGACGCCACCGCCACCCGGCCTGAGAGGAGGACCCTAATGGCTATTTCACGAGCACAAATGGAAGAGCAGATTAGAGGCCTTGCCCTTGGCGGCGGTGTTGATGATTTTGATATATTTAGCGAGCCTACCGTTGACCCTTTCGCAATCCCTCCGATTCCTATGGGTATGCAACCGCTACCAACTGCGCCAACGCTAACGCCTCCAACGCTTGATATGTCTGGGTTCACTCTTGCAGAAGAGGATGAAGACGATCCGTTTGCGTTGCCAGATCTTGACGAGTTGCTTGAGCAGGCGGCTAATTCTGAGGCTAAGCCAGCGCCGCAAGAAGAGAGTGAAGAGCAGAAAAAAACCCGCACCTTCACCGACCGATATGACGAGTACAAGCGGCGCCTTGGTCCGTTGATGGCTCAAAGTGAGCGCCCTACGCTTTATGATCTTGCGGCCGAACTTGGCGAGGCTATGATTTCCGCTCCGGCAGATACAGGCCCGTTTGCAAGTTCTGCGGCTGGCTTCATTGCCTTTCACAAGCGATTGCGCAAACAGCGTGAGGATAAGCGTAAGGTCGATCAAGCAGTAGCACTAAAGGCATTTGAGATGGCTCGCGAAGACGAGAATGCCGCTGAGGATTACCTCAACAAGGTTTCGTTGGAACGGATTAAGTTATCCAACAAAGACCCTAAAATGCAAAACTATGTATACGACGAAGTTGATCCTGTGACTGGCGAAACACGTCAAGTGACGGTGCCGGTCGATGAGAACAATAAGCTTGAGGTCGCCGCTGTGCGGTTGTTGCCTAATGCACGACGAGCTTCTTCCGCAGGAACAGAAGTCAACATCACCCAGCCAGACCCATCTAAGTTTATGGAGCGTCGGGGCCAAAGTCTTAACGACTCCATTGTCGGAATCGAAGAGGCAAGAAACGCGGGTGTAGAACAACAGCGATTAATCAATATGATGCAGGTTGCGCTGTCTCGATTGGGTGAAAATGTTGGCGTAGTCGAAGCGAAAACCTTGCCGTTCCGAAAACTATTAAACGATATGGGTATTCGGTATGACGGCAAACTTGGTGACCAAGAGCTTTTGAACACGCTAGGCACTCGTATTGCTATGCAGTTGATTGGCGATACCAAGGGCGCGATTACTGAGATGGAGATGCGCCTGTTTATTGCGGCATCTCCCGGTTTAGCCTCATCGAAGGGTGGTTTGCTTAAACAGTCAGAGTACCTAAAGCGCATTGCAGACTTGAACGTCAAGCTGGCGAACGATTTTTACTCCAATGAAAATTTGCAAAACCAGCTTGGCGATCCGTCTTTAAACGATGTACAGCGAGCGTCCGCTTATAACCAGTGGTATGCCAACTGGCAAAAAAGCAATTCTTTCTTAGATCCCACAGAACTCGCAGAGCTTCGTCAGTTTGCGGCAAACGAGCCCGAGGTTGCCGCCAGTTACCGGCGACAGTTTGGGGACACGGGCTCTGAAGATATGACCGAGCGAGGCTATTGATGGCAAAGCAAGTAAACATTGACGGCGTCGAATACACGGTTTCTAGTGACGAAGGAGCAGAGCGTCTGCGTCGTGACATAGCCGAAAACAACAACGGCATGGGCGACGAGCATCAACGCCGAGTCATGCAGATGGGCGCCCGAGATCTGCGCGCATTAGAAAGCGAAGCTGAGATGCGTGAAATGGCGGACGCTAATAAGTCTGGCGCGCTCCGAGCATTGCTTGCAGGTATGTCGAATGATCAGGCGTATCAAGCGCAGTGGCTCGCAGAAAAGCGATTCCCGGAGCTTGCGGACTCAGTCAATCTGTCGGATTACTACTTCCTCGACGAGGACAATGATCTTGCGTATATGGACCCGTACACGGGAGAGATCAACAAAGAATTTAAGGACGGCTTGTTTGGCACTGTAATGGACACCTATGGGCTTGTAGGACCGGCCTTGCAGTTTGTGCCAGAGATGGCTTTAGGGGCCGCAGGTCTTAGTTTTGGAGCGCTCTCAGGCGGCTTACCGGGAGCGATGGCCGGAGGTGCTGGCGGCACTGCCTTGGGTGGTAGCGCAGGCGCCGCAGGTAGAGCGGGTATCAGTGCCGCGTTTGACGGACCACCTTTGAACGTCGGACAGCTAGGCAATGACCTTCTGGTCAACAGCGCGTTTGGCTCCGTTCCGTTGGGCGCTGGTTTTTTCCGTGGCGGGAGGCCAATCCTGAATAAGGTTAGCACCGACTTTGCTGGCGAGGACGGCAGGAATATGTTGCGCACCTTGCTCACCGAAGGTGGGGAGGATGTCGACAAGATCATTGCTATGGCCGACGATAAGTTTGGCATCACGCTTACTCGTGCCGAAGCGCAGGGAATAAAAACTAATGCTGGTCAGATTCAGCGATATCTTCAGATGCAACCGTCATCGCAAAAGCTGTTCGATTTCTACAACGATCGAGCACTGCGAATGGAGGACGCGCTCAACGAATTCTTTGATGAGATTCAGGCCGGAAAAATGCTTACTGGGCAGACTGGCGCACGGATGCAGGGAATGCCGACAACAGGCTCGGTAACTCCAGAAATGGACTTGGCGGAAGCTACTCAATCAGTCATCAAAAAACTGGCAGACAAGCGTCAGCAAAGAGCCAACAAGGTTTATGAAGAAGCGTTTGCGCTTGATGACTTTGCAAGGTCTGGGCAAATGGGTTTTGCGCCACTCATTGATATCAGTGATATCGGTAAGTCTATTAAGCAAAAAATGGATGATCCTGATACGGGCGACCAAATGCGCGCCGCTCTGGCTCAGATCTACAAAACTATTGTTGACCCCACAGGCACATCACTTACCGGATTTAAAAGCGAGACCCGTGCACTGCATAACGCTGTGACCGAGGATCTTCGTGCTTTGTATGAAACAAAGGCTACGTCCGAAGGCGGCAAGATCGCTAGTGTTGTTGCCAATTATAAAGGTCAAATCAGTGACGCGATAAAAGCGAACAACCCCATCTATGCTCGTGCCGCTCGTATCTACGACCCCGAGAAAGGTCACCTTCAGATCCTTGAGCGTGGTTTGCTAAAGAACTTGACCGAAGCGGTAGATAAAGGTGGCGCGACCGCCGCGCCGTTGGTTCAAAAAATGTTTACGGGCAAAGCTACGGCAGAAGAGTTGCGTCGTTTGCGTCGTTTGGTCCAGACCGAAGATCCTCGCGTTTGGCAAAACTTGAAGGCTGACTGGTTACGGACTCAGCTTGATGACGTCATTATGGGCACCACAGACCCGTTTGGAGTGCCAAACAAGTTTTTGAGAAGGATAGGTATACGGAACCCTAACCGAGCTTTCTCAGGCCGTGGAGGCGTTAAGAGGCGCTCACGCAAGATCGATGCGTTCAAAGAGATTCTGAGCCCTGAAGAATTTGCGGCCTTTGAAGACGCTTTGCAGGTTACACAGGCCATTAGTTACATCGCTACGCAAGGCGGGTCTCCGACTCAACCGCTTCTGGCTTTGATGCGTCGGGCTGAGGCAGAATCTTCTGGTCTTTCGCGTCCTGTCATTAGTGCAGTCAGAGCGATCGTAGAAGTGCCACAGCGCATTCTTATCCGTGGTTTTGATGATCTATCTCAAGCCGCCATTGGGTTTCAGCGAGAAGCTTATGAGGATGCGTTGATCCAAGCGATTATCGATCCAAAGAAAGCGTTAGAGCTTCGTGAGGCGATCGACAGAATCAACCCATATATTTACATGGGCGTTCAGTCTACGGCTCGTGGTGTTGATATGCCTGAAGCCTTAGAGCCCACCGAGTTTGGGCCCGAAGGTCAGATTGAGTCGATGGGAGATGAGAATCTTGATTTGCGACGACGTATGCGTGAGCTCGAAGAGCAGGCCGCAGAGCCGTCTGTATCGGATTCTATCGACCTAAGTATGGGTGCTTATTTTGCGCCTTTACCGGATGTTCCGGCACCTTCGACGCTACCAACAACGCCGCTATCCCCCAGCCTTCTCCCCTCCGAAGAAGACCGGGAGATAGCTATGCGTCGTCAGCAGGGGATAGCTGGATTGATGGCGTAGATTCTTCTGGTTGCGCTGGGAAGGCGGCAATCAAAGCACCATCTACGTTCCAATCAAGCTCGTACCCCATTGCCGAGTCACCCGGCAATTCAATGATCAGATTACGACTCATGAGCCGCATGAGCGCGGCTTGTTGATGTAGGGTCATACGGCTAAACAGATCAATGACTTCTTGCGCCTCCATAACCGGGCGATAAGTCTGGGGAATCTGCTTCTGCTTGCCGAATAGCTTCACTGATCTTCCTCCATGATATGGAAAATTTGGTTGTACTCGTTCTCGATCAGCACTTGTAGTTGCTGAATTTTGCTCCTACGACGTTGCGAACAGATTCTATTGAGCTTGTCGTAGGTTTCTTCATCGACAGCCAACGACTTTCGTCGTCTTATTGGCTTTTCGTCTTCCATGATTGCCCCTCAAAATGTTACGATAAATAAACTTGTGCACACATTACACTATTTTATGTACAAACTCAAAAATTATATGCTCTCCATGCAGAGCCATTGGATGATCAATCAGCCGTTATACGAGTCGATACAGGAGTCTGTACCGAAGATCGCAAGATATCGTACTCGGCAGGGGATCGAAGATCTGGACGAATTGCCTGTGCGACAGCACGTCAAACAGGTCTTTCCTGACATCTATCGTGTACCCCTATTTCGTCGAGCTTATTGCAAAATGTTGGTCGAAGAGATCGATCAGATGAAAGCCGAGGGCTTGTTTGCGCCCAACGAGGATGAGGATGAGCTTCGTCAGATACCCGAGATCATCCTGCAACAGCGTGTGCCAGAGCTTTACCGGACCATGTGGTTTGTCGTGCAGAACATCCTGAACCCGATCTTCTGGTCGTTGTTTCAGCGTGATTGCTCAGAGATATCTACAATCCAGATAGCCAACTACAACGTCAAGGATAAGCAACAGGGGGCTTGGCATCACGATGAGTCCTCAGATATGTCTGTCGTCATACCGTTGAATACAGGCGACTATACGGGCGGTGGCACGGAGTTCCACGGCCACGGCACCATTAAGCCTCTGCCCTCGGGCCATGCCCTTATCTTCCCATCCTTTACGAAGCTACATCGTGGCTTGCCTGTGCAGTCTGGAGACCGCTACTTGCTAGTGTTTTGGCTCCATGACCAAGGTAGGTTGCAAGAGATGCACGAGCGACTGACTTAGGGGTACAACCGTATAAGGGTTGACGTACCCCTTTGTACCCCCTCGGGTAAAAAATGGCTAAGGGTTGTTTTTTACTTTTTTGTCACTTTTGCCACATAGCTCAATTAATCTGTATACAGAGTTGCACAACGACACGGAGTGTGAGACCTTAGCTGTGTCGGGGGCGTCCCGACGAGTCTAAAAGGGAAAAAATTATGTCAGATTTTGATTACAGCCAGCACTCTACAGACGTTTTGGTTAGCGCGCTGAAGGAAGAGAACTCATACATCGCGCGCAAAGAAGTTGAGTGCCGCAGGTTGGCAAAAAGAATAAAGAAGGCTCGCGGCTACAGCCACAGAGCTTTGGCAATCATGTCCGAGAATCTCAAGACCTACGAGCGCATGGTCGAGATGGCAAGAGAAGAAGCCGCAGAACTTGAGTCAGTCATCGCACAACGGGCCGCATAAGCGGCCTTTCTGCTGGAGGGAGCAAGATGAAGGTTAAGGTTGAGTTTACGGTCGATGTTGATAAGGAGGTGCTACAGCGCTATCTGGATGACCTCGGCACCGACGAGACGATCCGAGAGTTCGTCAACAGCTACATGATCGCAGGTACGCAGATGCTCGATGAGTCTATCGAGGCATCCATCGGCGATTCGCACACAACGTATTTGGTTTAGGAGGGAGTCATGTCAGAAGTTCAATTGGGTAAAACAACGGGGTCATTGGTCAACGCACTGTACGCGCTTGAGTCAGTGAAGGTGCCAAACATCGGAGATGGGGCGACTATCCTTAGCTGGACCGATCGCCACCCTGCTACGGTCGTCGACATCAAGGAGAAAGGTAAGTTCGTTTACGTCACGACTCAGGACGACGACTATCGTCGGGTAGACGACAACGGGTTCTCTGAGAATCAGAAGTACCTTTACCTACCCAACCCCAAGGGCACGGTCCGCTACTGGCGCATAGATCAGCGCGGCGACGTGGAGCAGGTCAAGGTCAACCCTGACACTGGCCGGTGGAACAAGCTAGGTTTCGGTGGGGTCTACTTTGGTCGTCGAGAAAAGTTTCACGATTTCAGTTTCTAATCCCTTGGACGGGTCGCTTCATACCGTCCAGACTCTGTTGGGCTCCTTCGGGGGCCCTTTTTTTTGCACTTTTTTATAATTATCTACACAAATATGTGTACATCGACACGGAACTCGTGCTTAAATGGCCTCATCAATTAGGAGAACTGTTATGTACACGATCGATAAAGACTTTGTTTGGGAGCGCATGAACGAGCACTTCAAGCGCCGTGAGGCGGCCAGCAAGGCTTGGCTAACCCGTCAGCAGAACCTGATTGCTGAGCGCAACGCAGGGGTCCCCCCTACCATGGGACGCAACTTCAAAGGTGAGTTCGTTGGCTTTCACGCCCCCTGCGATGGCTACATCCACGAGTGGATTGAAGGTGAGAAGACCTTCCAGAAGGAGTACATGGGTGGCCAGTTCCTGCCTACAGATAAGTTCGAGGAATCCATGTGCGACTCTCTCGGCACTGTTGAGGAGACTCGCTTCACTTATGTGCCTGTCGAAAAGTTCGACGAGGTTCAAGCCGCACTGCGTGAGGTGCAGGATCGGGTGCCTATGGAGACTGAGCACGGTCGCCCTATCTTCATCAAGATCGAAAGCGGTACTCCTTTCGTTGACCGGGATGGCGCTCGGGTTTGCTATGCCTACCTAAGCAAGGCGCCCAAAGACGTGGTCGACCATGTGCGCCGCGCACTGCTGGGTGAGATCGAAGATGCCGCAGAAGCGGCCGCCAAGGTTCAAGAGATTGCTGAGCTTGCTCGTCAAGAGCGATACGACAGTGCGCCTGCAATTGCTTCTGGCCGACAGGCCTTTGCCGGTGAGGTCCTAGCCACCAAGTGGAAGGACACCGACTTCGGTCCCGTGTACAAGATGCTCGTGCAGGACGACCGTGGCTTCAAGCTATGGGGTAGCGTCCCCAAGAACATCGACCCATCTCGTGGTGATCGCATTGCGTTCATGGCGACGGTCGAGCCTAGCCGTGATGACTCACGGTTTGGTTTTTTCAAGCGCCCTGCAAAGGCGGTTATGTTAGACGAGGAGGCGGCATAAGCCGCTAAGGAGAATAAGATGGAACTCACTAATTTGTATCAAGTGCAGGATAAGCTGGTCAGCGCTTTTAAGGTTGACCTCGATAATGAGGTGGCTTCAGGCCGCACTCTCACTGAGGATGAGATGTATGACTACATCGTTGAGTGGGCGGACGGTCAGTACGTTTACTACTGGGACCAGTGGGCGATTGCTACGGCTTGCAGATTCTCTGCCGACGAAGACTTCAATCAAGTCTTTGAGGATGCTAAGGAATTGTCTGACGGCGACGTTGACAACCTTATGGCGTGTTGCGCGCAACTTTTTGTCGAGCACTGTATCCGCGAGCAATTTGGTGGTTACGAAATAGTTGCCGATGAAGAGGAGGTCGCATGAACTTCTGGGGTAAAATGGCGTTAGGGTTGGTGGCACTGTGCGGCTGGTTGGCAGTGTCCACTATGGACTACGAGGATGAGTTAGCGGAGAGGGACTTCTACTGTGCTATGGTTCAAGAGGGGAAATGGCCGGACTATAAAGGTATCGCCGACCAAGAATGCAAAGCCGAAGGTTAATCGATGGAATACGACGAGATTGAAATTGAAGTGGAAGTGTCTGATTTTGTCTTGGCATATCAAGCGGCTATGGCTACAGCACTACGCCTCAAAGAGGATATCGCGATTATGGAGGACCTTGCGGTCATACGGCTGAGCGAGTGTGACGAGCCACCGAGGGAAATTATTCGGTACTCGCCTCTTTCTCCCTTTGCATTCTCCGTGCAAATTCATTGAGGGTCTCACCCTCTCCGAACTTCTTTTCCCACCATCGTGCCCATGTCATCTTGCGGCTGGGCACAAATTCTCTCTGCTTACGCCAAGCCTGACGAGCGGCGCAGAGCTTAATCTCAGCCGCCCATTCATCCTCCTGAGCCCGCTGTTCCTCGGTCATCATGGCGCGTAACTTGCTCACGTTTCTTCCTTGCAGAGCCGGTACTCGTAAAGACCGTTCCTAACGTAACGCTTTTCTATCTCGTTACTTCCGAATCTCGGCTTCCGCAGGTGACGGAGTTGCGCTGATACCGATGCTTCGGGGTCGCCCGTTGCGTCAGCTATTGATCGTAGAGTGCGCCAACGGCCGTCCTTTATCTCGCTCCAGACCCGTAAGATTTGGCCTCTCAGCCTTTCTTTGTCCCTGTCGGGTTGATAATCATCGCCATTAAAGTGAGCGTTAAAATCTGGCTCTTCCATTGCCTTCACCACAATTCATCCACGTTAAATTCTGTGACCCCAGCGTTGTTGTAGGGCATCCACTCCTCCGACTCAAAGCACTTATGCGCTATGTCGATGGCTTGCTCGTTACGTGCATCACCAAACGCGATGGCTTCATCACTGAGCGTGTAAACGCCGTAGGGGTAGGGGTACTGCTTCTCAATAGCCAAGAAGTAGAATTTGTCGGCACGTAAGCCAGCAGAGCGAGCACCGTTGAGGTAGTACGCGGCCTGCTGGTAATACCGGAAGGTATTGATTGCTGAACGGAAACCCCGAGGCGAAGCATCTCGGCAGGTCTTGAGGTCCCAGACGTCTGTCCCGGTGTACCAGTCCATTCGTCCCTTACATGGCTCACCGTGCCACTCCCAGCACATCACCAGCTCGACCTTATGCTCTGGCTTGGGAATGAAGTCCTTCAACACCTCTCGGCGCTCAATGCAAACGTCGTAAAGGTCCTGCTTGATCGGCGTCCTACCGGCAACGCCCTCCAACCAATCGGCATATTCTTCCTTCCCGGCTTTGGTGCGGCGATCGACGATGGGCTCAATCGCAAACTCATCGTCAAACTTATGAAGCTCACCAAACACGGTGTGCTGTACGCGGCCCTCAAGCAATGCAGGCGACTCGGATATATCGCGCTTGTTACGCCACTGATAAGGACACTTAATGAGTGTGGTGAGATCGTGAGATCGCCATGCAGGGATCTCAGCGTACTCCTCATAGCTCATGTCTTCGTAAACACCCAGCTTAAACTCTTTCATTTACGCCCCTCTGGCTCGATTAAATGTCGGATTAAACGGTCGTTGTAAAAGGACATCTTGCGCAAATCCTCTACACCGTTCTTGTCTGGCCATCGCCATCCGTACTTAAAAATCTGGCCATGAAGCCAGCCCTCAAATTTTTCAGGGCCCAAGCATGACTCCATGGCATCGATACACTCGATGTCCCCTTGCGTGTAGTGCTTCGGGGAGAGCACAGAGTCGTGCATCTTCTTGGCCACCTCCATTTCTTCAACTGTGGGTTCGTCACTCATTAGAATGGCACCGGATTATTTTCTTCCGCAAACGGGTCCATGTCGTCAGTTGCGACGTCGACAACAGGCGTCCCTGCCGCGATCGGTGAGTCTGCGCCACGCTTCAAAGCGGCTTGCATCTCAAAGCATGGTGCTTGCGGTTCCTTGCCAACCTCGTCACAACCGGCAATGCGGTAGCGGATAAAGGCAGGCAGGTCCTCGAAAATATCACACGCGCGCTTACTGGCTTCGTTACTGTGGCCGCTAAACTCACTACAGTAGTCTTCAAGATCGAAGATCACTTGGTCGTTCTCGGTCGGTAATGGACGTAACTGCTCATTCTCGTCGAACGCATTGACGAAAGCGTGGACATTAGCCACCTTAGCGCGCCCGGTTTTGGTATGCTCAATCGACAGCTTGCAACCTTTGCCTACAAGTGTCGTCGGATCGAAGCCTTGCTTCTCTTCATCCGTGAAGGATCGATTAATCCATGACGTAACGTGTTGGTACAGTTTTGACTTTTCGTTGAGTGACGCAGTGTAGTTGCCCATGACTGACATACGGCGACCGTCTTGCATGGTGCACTCGGTTAATTCCCAGAACAGGAAGATTTTATGTCTGACGTTTACCTCGCCCTGATACTCTTCCTCAGCGCTTCCACCGTCTATCACGCGGTAACAGATGGCTTTATGTTCTCCAATTGGCGGCACCTCGTACTCAGTGTCTCCGCCCCCTCCTACAGAAAGTTTCATACCCATGTAAGTTCTCCTTGATGGTTTATACAAACTTGCACTAGTATACACATCTCTGGGAGGGGCTCAATATGGCAATGAAGATAAAAAGCGGTACAAAAAATTTTAGTCGACCTCTATCCAATGATTTGCATCGGGAGTTCATCGACTGGTTAGGTGCGCTTGGTGTAGAGCCAGACCCGAAGAAGGGTTTGGTCACTGGAGGAGAGATAGGACGGGCCTACACGGTGATGGATGGTCGTCGCAAACAAAACGCATGGTATCAAGTGTGGTTTGATCAAGACCGTCCGTATGGTCACGCAGAGCGTTATGACATCGGTCCGCTCGGGGCTTGGAAGGCAGAGGGTGGCGAGATTCCGAAGCTGACTAAGGCGCAGGTGGAGGAGATTGAGAGGGCGAAGGAACAAGCCCGGTTGGCGCAGGAGGTCGAGCAGAGTGTCGTTGCCAAGAAGGCACAGACCATGTGGGATCGGGCGGCGGAGTGTGACATTCATCCGTACCTCGAAACTAAAGGTGTGCCCTCGCATGGATTAAGGCAGTACAAAGACGCGCTCTTGATCCCGCTGTTCAACAGTAACGGTGCGGTGCAGACGCTTCAGTTCATCAACGAAGCCGGGGAGAAGCGCTTCCTCAGAGGCGGCAAGAAGAAGGGCGGCTTCTATTGCATTGGCACCGACTTTCTGGCCGAAGCTACGGTCATCAACTACGCCGAGGGATACGCAACGGCCGCCAGTTATTACGCACATCACCAACAGCCTGTCATGGTGTCCTTCGACGCTGGCAACCTACAGCCTGTAGCGGAGGCAGTATTCGCTGTCTATCCAGACGCAAAACACGTCTTCATCGCGGACTTCGACGAGAGTAAAACGGGCGAGCAGAAGGCTATTGCGGCGGCGCAGGCTATTAAGCGAGCAGGCGGACGGGCGGAAGTGCTTATGCCTGAGCAGATAGGCGACTACAACGATGTGGCGCAGGCAGTCGAGGGTGAGCTGATCCCGAGGCTACAAGAGGTCGCCATCCCGCAGTCGTTTGATTTTGAGAAGACCGATCGCGGCCGGATGATGCACACGAAGGCAAATCACGAAGGTGTGCTGAAGGTGAATAGTATCGATGTGGCTTACGATGTGATCAAGAAGCGCATGAACGTGCATATACCTGACATGACATTCATTGCGGACCTCGAAGAGGATGCCGCCATCACTGAGATCGAAGATCGGTGCATTCAACTTATGGTTCCGCACGATCGAGTACGCTTCAATTTGAAGCTGTTAGCTCGGGAGAGCAATCCTGTGGCGGAGTGGATCGAGTCGCGGCCATGGGATGGAACATCGCGGCTTCAACAACTGCTTGACACGGTAAACGCCGAGGATAACGAGCTTAAAGAAATACTCATGACCAAGTGGCTCACCTCATGCGTTGCGGCGGCCTGTGGGGACGAGGGTGTATCCAGCGAGGGTATCCTAGTCTTCGTGGGTAGGCAGGCGCTCGGTAAGACCCAGTGGATGAAAACGCTGGCGCCCCAGAAAGACTGGCTACTCGAAGGCGCGACACTCAACCCCGGCGATAAAGACAGCGTCAAGCAGTGTGTGAGCCATTGGATCTGTGAGCTCGGAGAGCTGGGTAGCACATTCAAGAAGGCTGACCTAGACCAACTCAAGGCCTTCATTACCAGAAGCCATGACGAGCTACGTCTGCCCTATGATCGTGGGTTCTCGCGGTATCGTCGGCGCACGATTTTTTACGGGTCGGTCAACGAGAATGAGTTCCTAACAGACCCCACCGGCAACCGAAGGTTCTGGGTTGTACGAGTGCAGAAGATTAACTACCGGCACAAGATCGATATGCAACAGGTGTGGGCTGAGGTGAAGGCGCGCTTCTTCGATACAGGCGAAGGCTGGTTCCTGACCAGTGAAGAGCGAGCGCTACTGCAAGAGTCTAACGAGCTGTCGAGGACGCAGTCTGTGGTCGAAGACCTGATCCTTCAGCGGGTCAAGTTCACATCGACGATGGTGCGCCCGGTGCAGATGACGGAGCTGTTGCGAGACCTTGGGGTGCGGTCGCCGAGGGTGGCGGACTTCAAGGAAGCGGCACGAGTGTTGGCGGCGAATGGATGCGTTCCGCGCAAGAGTAATGGGCGCAAGATATACGACATTGACTACGAGCCTATCATCGAAGATGGGGGCTCAGTACCGCCTCCGAAGTGGGATGTGTGAGGGTAGAACAGGGTAGGGTATGCCCTAAACAGGGTACATCTAAGGCTGTTTTGGGGGTAAAAAGGGCAATTCTTAAACTGGTGCGATTTTACGATTGTAAATTTACTGAGCGCCGAAAAAGGGCTGTTTTGGAGGGTAGATGTACACTGTACCCTGTTTTAGGTAGGGTTAAGTGCTTGATATTAAAGGAGATAGTGACAGGGCAGGGTAGGGTATATCTACTCTATTAAGTGTAGTTTTATATTTAAGAATAGTATTATTCTTAAGGTATATTTAGGGGTATATAGGAAACACGTACCCTACCCTCTACTGTACCCTGTTGCTTGGATTGAAAATCATGGACAAGAAGCGTGTGGTAAGGGCTCAGAAGATGGTCGACAGTGGGAGATCAGTGAGCCAAGCGGCATACGAAACTCACGTCCATGTGCATACGCTGAGGCGATGGTTGCGTAACTACGAAAGGTATGGCGACTCGCTGTGGACGGATTCACCAAAGGAAGTAGACCGTGAGTGATGAGAAGAAAGGGCCGGGCCGACCCCGGAAGAAACTGAAGCCGCTGGTCAACACGCCAGCACACTTTGAAGCAGATCCAGAGCTTGGCTTAACAGAGATGCAAGCGGCCTTCGTGTGGTTCTACACAGAGGGCTCGTGTGGGCAGACAGAGGCCGCTCGAAGAGCTGGGTTCTCATTCCCTGCGGCAAGCGCTACGAAGATGATGGACGGCAAGACGCATCCTCACGTCACGAAGTCGATCAGGCTGAAGCAGGAGGAGCTAAGAGAGAAGTTTGCCATCACGCCTGAGAAGACCGGGTCGATGCTGTGGAACATCGCGGAGACGGCGTTTGATAGCGGCCACTACAACGCGGCAGTCAGTGCAGTGAAAGAGCTCAATCAATTGGGTGGACTAACGGTTCAGCGCACTCAGAATCTCAACATCAACGCCAACATCGACAGCATGAGCAAGGAAGACATCAAGTCACGGCTCAACGAACTGCTAGGCACTGACAGCAAGATTACAGATAAAGATTTTTGACAGCACAAATCCTGCGCATCGATGTGTAAAACCGCGTAGAGAGGCTCTCTCTCTACGCCCCGCCAGAATCCCGGAAAAACCTCAAAAAACCCTGTTTGCCATCGTTTTTACCGATTATTGGGCCGATTCGGTGACCCCTGTTGCCTATTCGTGTGTTCACACGGGTCACTTTGCGCCCTCAGCGGCCTGTATTGGCCTGTGTTGGACGCAATGGGACTAGTATTAGGGTCTCTATGGGGTCGGAAAACGACCTTCAGATCGCAATAGGGGGGACCCCCGCACCCCCCTGAATCGCGCGCGGCCGATGGCGTATAGCTATAGCTGAGTTTGGTACATTCAAAACTTAATTTTATTTGATGGATAAAAGGGACCCCGCACCCCCAGCGCTATGGTTTGGAGGGGTAGCGCTCTGGTTGTGGGGGTGGGGGTCGATTCTGCAAAAGACCAAGGGACCCCTATGGCCTAGAATTTTTCCTCAGATAGGATACTATCGCTAAATGGCAGATTCGCGAAATAAAGGGGCCGCTTTTGAGCGGGACATCGTAAAACGTCTCAATAATTTTTTTGAGGCGCAGGGTGTTGACGTCCATTGCAAGCGCAACCTTGATCAATATCAGGCCAAAAACCTTTGCGACATCACCATTCCCGGCTATGCGATCGAGTGTAAGGCCTACAAGGATGGTTGGTGGTTCCAAAAAGCGTGGTGGGAGCAGGTATGTACGGCCGCCGGTAATGACATTCCCGCCTTGGTTTGGAAGTTCAACAACAAACCTATTCGCGTGACGCTACCGATGAGTGTTTTTAGCCCATCCTATGCGGATTTAGAGGGCGTTTTTGTAATATCATTCGACGACTGGCTGGAGATGCTGGCCAAAGACTGGATTCCTAACCAAAAGGCCGCGTAATCATGCCTCGCATAACCAAAGCCATCATCAAAGCGTCGTTAAACCCCGAAAGGTTGTACTCCAAGGCCGAAGATGTCGCCTTGAAGATGAAGCAGTTGAAAAATATCGGCTCTGACGCGCGTAGGCACTTCATCAAGCAGGGCGTGACCAAAGAGGAGCTCGAAGAGCTTGGTTTAGCAGAGCTTTTTGAACAGCGACGGGTTACTCAGGACGAAATTCTTACCCGTATCGACGAAAACCGCATCGAATTCGAGGAAGAGATTGCGATTGGGGGCCGAGAGTCTGACGTAGACTTCGATGTTCAGCAAATGGAGATGGAAGAATACTTCGGCGGCGCCAGTGGCGTCGAAGCGGAGATGGATTTTGATCTCGAAGAGAACATCAAGGACTATTACTACACCGAATTCGTGGATCAGGCCGATGACACCCTCGATGAGCGAGAGCGAGCCCTCAAGAAGTGGTCACAAAACGAGCTAGATTTCGATGATTTGTCATCGTCGCTTCAAAACGAGCTTCGTCAGAACGCTTACGAAAATGTCTCGACAATGTACTACGATGACCCCGCGACAGTTGTCCAGCTTTACGTGGATGGTAGTCCTGTTGAGGGCTATCGGCTGGTTCAGGGCCCGTATGACAACGCATTTTTGCCTACGAATGACGCTTCGCCGTCATTACAACGCGAATTTGGTGTTGATCGTAATAACGCAACTTACGGCAGGCAGGATACTGACACTTCCGCCACAAGCGTCAACGAAGCCCAAGTCCGCCTATCACAACACGCACTTGAACAAGATGAGATGTCGCTCGCGGGTGATACCCGATGGTCCGACTACACCGTCGACGGTGGCGAAAATTATCGTGAGATCCGCTATCGGTTAGCGGGTCCTAAGAAGTTCAGGGAGGGAACGCACTTCCCTGACGATATCAATAACGTCTTTCATGCCCGAACCACCGACCGCGTGGATACGGACGGCAATAACGTCCTGTTTGTGGAAGAGTTGCAGAGCGATTGGGCCCAGCAGGGGCGTCGTGAAGGGTTTATGAGCCCTGAAACACTCGCAAAAGGCGAAGATCAGATTCGCGGCATCCTTGAGGTCAACGACATACCTCAGACACTGGCAAAGTTCCGTGACAATTACTCCGGTGCTGAAGTACCTAGCCTACTCGAAGATTTGTATGAGGCGTCTGCTACCAAGATTCCTTACCGCGAAAAGGTAGGCTTGTTATCGAAGTTTAATCGTCGATATCAACAGATCACCAATGCAGGCAGGCAAGAACGCTTCATCGACGAAATTGAAGGAAGACTGACTGACAAAGACGAGTATGACATTGCCGCCTTTGAGATACAGCAAGCCAATCAGCGTGTTGGAACCCCCGGCCTAGAGGGAACCTACAAAATGCCTGACCCAAACACCGAAAAGGGTCGGGCGGAAATAGACGTACTGGTAGATAAGCACCTGAAGAGTCAGTACAACCGCGTCCTTAATGGAGATGCACCGACACAAGCAGTCCAGCGGATAGCGTTCGAGATGGACTCAAGCGCCCGTAGCCCCGGAGAGGGTTTGCGCTCGTTAATGAATAACGCCGAAAAAGCGGCGCGAGCATCCTTAGACACAACGATAGAGTCGTATGGATTGCCTAGAAACTTCGTGCAAGTTCTCGAAGAATCGATGGACGTTGTTAGACCCGGCCTCCCATCAGATTTGCGAATCGAGGCCCAAAAACCCCAAGCCGCACCGTTTGTCCGCGACTCTAATGCTTGGAACAAGCTTGCCGTTAAGCGCCTTGTCACCATCGCGGCCGATGAAGGCTACGACAAAGTGATGTTTTCTCCTAGCGAGGTCCAGATCGACCGCTGGGGAGAAGAAGGACTGCGGGGCCAGTACGACGTCAATATCCCGAAAGCGATCAAGCAGGTTACTGGCTCCAAGCCCGGTCAGACAACGTTTAGGATTGATTACGGCGGCGAGACCATAACTGGCCCCTCGATCGACCTTAATCAAAAGACACCTACAGGCGAAACGGTAGCTGAGCGCGCAAAGACCGGCCAGACTATGTTCATGGCGCCCCTTGCGGCCGCAGGATTAGCCGGATTAGCCGCGCCGGAAATGGCTGAGGCCAGCGACGTGCCGATCAATGAGGGTATTGGTCAGCTACCGCGACGTTCTGGGGAAGAGCGTGGTGTTCTTGAGGAGGTGGGTGACTTCATGCGTTACGGGCCCGAGGTCGCGTATGACGCATTGAACGCAATGATCCTCCGCCCTGTTGCTGGATCGATAGGTGGAAGGACCGCTTACGACCTTGGCTTGGACCCCGAGACGGTGCGTGGTGCACAAGGTCGCTTAGAGTCGCTTGTCGACTACGAGGCCAGCCCCGGCGCCGAAGCCTATGGCCAGCGCATCATGGGTGGCATCGGTGATTTATTAGAGTCTGACACCGCTCAACGAGTCGCGCCCTACGTGCAACCCGCGCTAGAAGGCTTGGAAGCCGTATCCGAGGGAGTCACCGGCGGCATTCTTGGCTTGATAGAGCGTATCGAAAAAGGTCGTGGCCGTGAGGATGAAGATATTGATGCTCTGCTAGAGACTCAGCGCCCCGGCATCGAGGCGATTCAGCCTATTTAGCAATCCTGCGGATGTGGTGAGGTAGGTCTTCGAGGTCGAATTCGTTAAGCGCTGGATTCTCGATCTGAATGATCGAGGCCACCTCGTCTTGCCGGTAGCCTCCCATGAGCAAGCGCAGTATGCGCTCTTCAATCTCGTGGGTCACGCCGCCTCCTGAAGGCAGTCTTCTACAAACGGGTTGACCACTCTGGATCGTAAGATCCGGTAGATGTCCTGAAAACCGCGCCCGTGAGGCTTGCGGTAGGATTTCTTGAGCCAGCGGGTGTAGGGCCCGTAGCGGTACTGAACATGGTGCGCTACCTCGTGGGCTACGATAACAGCGATGCCCTGCTCTTGATCGAAGATCGTGATGTCTCCAATGACAGGGTCGCTGGCGTAAGCCTTGTACTCCCCGAAGCGCTCCCGCTTGCCGCGAATCTCGGCGTCCCGTACATCGATGGTGATCTGGTTGCGGCCACCGTTGCTTCGCTGGTTGCGCGCCTTGATGTTGACCATGAGGGTCGCCTGAAGTGAAGCGACTGTCTGAGGCCGCAGGTGAAAGTCCACCAACTCGTGCTCCTTCTTCGCGAGCTCTCTCAAGCATCGCTTGGTCCACTTGATAACGAGGTCGCGCTCAGCGGTGGTGACGTTAGGTCCCTTGTGAGATCTCATGATTGCTCCTTGGGGCTGTTAGCCAGCCCACTTTTTGTTGAGGAATTCTGCGAGCGTTAAGCCGCAGGTTTCGACGTCACGCTGAAAGCGGGCTACCCGCGCCATGTCGTGGTCGCTCTGGTTGCCTGCCCAGTGATCAAGCAACACGTAAGCCACCTCTGGCTTATCGAGCATATAGCGCACCTTTTTGTGGCCATGCTGTTTGTGGAAACCAATTTGCATACCATGCCCTCCATTGGCATCAGCGATCAGGCCCATCCCGATCACAGTTCCTATTATACACACTTATACACTTATGTATACATCGACACGCTATTAGTTTTGGTACTTTGCCACAAAAAATAACTTTATACAAAGACTTGCACATCGACACGGCCTGTGCAACCATCCGCATTGTTCCACATGGAACATCAACCACTAGGAGGGAGCTGTGAAAATAGAAATAACCACGGAGCAGGCTGACCTGCTCCTTCTTGAGCTGAGTGCCTTGATACAGGACTTCAATCATCCGAAGGAGACGATCGAGCAGATCTTGAAGATTCGTCAGCAGATTGCTCAGGCGATAGTCTCGGATAAGGAGGCTGTCCGTGCTTAACGCTCAGGAGAAAAAGCGCTACTACAACCGGGTGCGCCGCACCTGCAAACTGCATGGCTTGGACATTGTTTATGATGGTGTACCCAAGTTTTATCGGGCTGTAGAGCTTCAGAAGGATGGCTCTACCATGTTTGCTGATCGAGCGGAGGATCACCATCCGCTTAATATCGATTGGAAGCGTCTGCACGAAGAAATGGCAGACTATGGCTACAAAGGAGGCATAAAATGATCGTTCAACCCCGAGAGTACAAGCACCGCATTTACGGCTATGTTCGCGTCTCAACGCAGGAGCAATGCCGGTCTGGCGTGTCAATTGATCAGCAAAAGCAGTTGATCACTAACTTTTCCATTAATAAGTACAACCGAGCCATTGATCAGTGGTTCATTGATGATGGGGTCTCGGGCACTACTGACATCCTTGAGCGTCCGGCATCCAAAGGCTTGACCGACGTTATTGAGGAACACGACGTCGTTATTGCCACGCGCCTTGATCGCTTTTCCCGATCAGCTCAGGATCTTTTATCGACTATTCCGATCTTGGAAGAGATTGGTATCCAGCTATTTTTCTGTGAGCAGTTCGGTGATATGCCGATTGTGCACAAGAAACGTGCCAAAGTTCACGGCATCGACCAGCGGTTTGACATGAATGACATGGTCAACAAGATCATGTTGATGGTGCTTTCTGCTGTGGCTGAGATTGAACACGCCAACATTCGTGATCGCTTTGGTGAAGGCAAAATGGACTGGGCCTCTCGTGGCTACCATATCGGCGGCGGCGTACCCTACGGATGGCGTCCCGTGGAAGAAAAGCACGGCAATAAGAAGCGTGTGCGCCTTGAAGAGGTGCCCGAAGAGCAGGAATGGATCAAAGTTATCCACAAACTACGAAATCGCGGCCGAGGCTTGAAATACATCGCAAAAGAGCTTAATTCCTTGCAGGCGGAAAAGGAATGGCACTATCGTCAGGTCGAAAAGGTGCTTAAGAAGCGGAAATATCAGGCTGTCGCAACTCAGCATTAAGGGTATGATGGTGCTGTAATAGGAGGGCACCATGACTGCCGAAGAACTGATACAAGAAGTCATCAACCGTCTCGAAGCATCGTTGGCGACAGATTTCATGAGCGGGTCCATCCGCGACATCATGACGTCGTCTGTCTCTGATTTGGATGACGCGCTCGAAATGATGAACGATGGCTAACATCAACGGCTGGGGCCGTGGCGGATGGGGCGAGGGTGCATGGGGCACTGCTCTCCCGGTTGAAGTTACGGGCCAGCAAATCAATAGTGGAATCGGTAGCCTTGCGGTTGTCGCGGCCGCTAATGTCACCCCTACTGGTCAACAAATCACGTCTCAACTGGGAGACGTGCAGATTATTGCGCAGGCGATTGTTGAGGTCTCAGGCTTCAGCGTCAGCTCTGCTCTTGGTTCAGTAACGGTTGATGCACAAGCAAACGTCACTCCAGATGGCCAATCCGCAACCGCATCGGTCGGCAGTGTCGATGTTATCGGTCTTGCTAATGTCACCCCGGATGGCCAGCAGTCCACAGCTCAGCTAGGCACCCCTACGGTCAGGGCGGCCGCAGATGTCGACGTCACCGGCCTTGGTATTACGTCTGGCTTTAACCCGGCGGTCAGTGTCACTGGCGTAGCAAACGTCACTCCAGACGGTCAGCAGACCACAGCAGGTGTCGGCGCACCGACAGTCAGCGGCGTAGCAAACGTCGAAGTAACTGGCGTTGGCATGGCCGCATCGTTAGGTTCTGTCACAGTTCAAGCCAATGCTGACGTTACACCGACAGGTGTCAGCGCAACGGCATCGGTGGGCTCTCTCACAGTCACTGGTATTGCCAATGTAACGCCTACGGGACAGCAAACCACGTCTGCGGTGGGTAGTATTGAGGTTGATGCGGTAGCGCTTGTAGAGGTGACGGGCGTCAGCATGACCGCAAGCCTTGGTGATGTCAGCGTCGTTGCGCAGGCAAATGTCACGCCAGATGGCCAGCAAATCGACTCTGCCATTGGTGATGTGGTCATTCAGATACGTCAAGACGTGTCGGTTACAGGCCAGCAAATCAACTCTGCGGTCGGCGCAGTAGAGACTAGCGCGGACTCGATTGTCGAGTTGACGGGCGTACAGGCTAATTTTGCGGTAGGCTCACTGTTTATTTGGTCTCAGATAGACACGGACCAAGACCCTAATTACAATCAGGTAGATGATTCCCAGTCACCGGGGTGGTCTGAGATTGACAATAGCCAGTCTGCGGGTTATGCGGCAATATCTACTTCACAGACGCCGAGCTATAGTACGATAGACGATACACAAGATCCGACTTGGACGGAAATTGAAGCAGGGCGGGACGCCGCCTAAGAGGAAAAACTTATGGCAACTTATGTCAACAACTTGCGTCTAACAGAGCTTGCGACAGGTGAAGGCTCGGGAACGTGGGGTACTACCACCAATACATCCCTTGAGCTAATCGGCGAAGCGCTGGGTTATAACACTCAGAATTGCTTCTCTTCAGACGCTGACGCGACCACGACAGTTGCGGATGGCGCCAGTGATCCGGCGCGCTCGTTTTATTTCAAGGTCACTTCGTCTGCAACATTGACCGCCACCCGTACGCTTACGATTGCACCCAACACGCTGTCTCGTGTGATGTTCATTGAGAATGCGACAACCGGCTCACAGTCGATCGCTATCTCTCAAGGCTCTGGTGCGAACGTCACCATTGCAACTGGCAGGACAGCCGTAGTCTATCTCGACGGAGCAGGCTCTGGCGCGGCAGTCGTTGATGCGATGGCGAACGTCGACCCCGGCATCACCGATACGCTGGCGGAAGTGCTGGTTGCAGGCAACACGTCTGGCGGCACCGGCCTTACCATGTCTTCAGGCGATGACCTGACCCTGACCGGCGCAAGCTACAACGTGGTGTGGGATAGCTCAGACTCTGCGCTTGAGTTTGCGGATAACGCTAAAGCAACCTTTGGTGGGTCACAAGACCTACAGATTTACCATGATGGGTCTGCAAGCTACATTGATGACGCTGGCACAGGAAATTTGCGAATAAGGGCAAACTCAAGCCTCAGCATACAAAAGTATACAGGCGAAACGATGGGAGTTTTTACTGCTGACGGGTCTGTGCTACTCGCACACGATAACGTCACGCGACTAGAAACCACCTCTACAGGCATCGACGTAACGGGTACTGCTGTAATGGATGCGCTCACAGTTGGTGGGACTCTGGGAAACTTCGATATTAGCGCAGGCGGAAACCAAGCTACTTTTGATTACAACGGGTTCAACTACATCAACAGCACCGGCGCAGGCTCCGCGCTCGTTGTTCGCATGGGCAGTGGAAGCACGAACGCTATTCGTTTTGATTCAGACGGTAAGGTCATTATAAATGATGACGGCAACGACACCGACTTCCGCGTCGAGTCTGATGGCGCAAGCCATATGCTTTTTGTGGATGCAGGTAATAATCGCGTAGGTATTGGCGAGTCGTCACCGGATACGCCCCTTCATATTACAACCTCATCTTCTGGTAACGTTATTACTCTTGAAAGCACTGATGCTGGTACGGCGGCAGGTCCGTCAATAAATCTTTTTAGAAACTCAAGCAGTCCAGCGAACAATGACTTAGGTCCAGCGATTTTTTTTAGAGGTGACAATTCCGTAGGCGGCTCACACACCTATGCCAATATCTTCACTCAATACACTGATGTAACGGACGGGGCAGAAGATGCAAATGTAATGCACCAAATATCTATCGCTGGTCAAAATAGAACGGTTTTAGGTCTTACGACTAGCGAAGTTACAATCAATGACGAAAGCCAAGACGTAGACTTCCGCGTTGAGTCTAACAACAGCCAATATGCGGTATATGTAGATGCCGCACAAGATTCTGTTGGCATCCTAACAAATGCTACTGACGCGGCTCTAAACGTCAATTCTCAAAACGCATCTAAAGATGCTATTCGTATTGTTGGATCTGGTGGAAACAACTTTATTGCTGGCTACGGGAATCAAGGCAACCTTTCTTTCACTATCGCAGAAGTAGGAGCAGATGATCCCGGTATTCTTACGCTGTATAGAAACGGCATTGCATCGCACATTATTACTACTGACGAGAGTAGTGAAACAGTATTCAACGAGCAAGGAGATAATTTAGATTTCCGCATTGAGTCTGATAACAACGCCAATATGTTGTTTGTTGATGCTGGTAATGATCGGGTTGGCGTCGGTGGCGCACCTTCGTCTCCCTTCCACGTGCAGTCTGGCACTACAAACAATGTAGCTACGTTTACATCAACAGACAGTACCGCTGTTATTATGATGCAAGACAATTCTGGCAATTCTCAGTTTGGTACGAGCGGAAACACAGCAAGAATCTCACCAAACTCTAGCTATGCTGTTTTCGAGGCATCGCAGACGGCAGTTGTTATCAACAATGCGGCTCAAGACACAGACTTCCGCGTTGAGTCTGACAACCAAGCCAATATGCTGTTTGTTGATGCTGGGAATGATCGCGTAGGTATTGCAGAGTCAGCACCAGAATCACAGTTGCACATTAAGCAGACTGCTGACATTGGCACTGGTGATGAAATGGGCCTGATGATTGAGTCAGGCACCAGCACTCAGCGTTATATGCTTCAGACAGGTCGAGCTGGAGTATCAAACGCTCACTTCAATCTTAGAGACGTAAGCAATAGCCGGGATATTTGGTCTGTCTTTGACACTGACGGCACGTTTCAAGGTCATACGCCTTTCCAATGGAATAACGCCGCAGTCTTCAACGAAGGCTCACAAGACTACGACTTTAGAGTAGAGAGTGCTGGCAACGAAAATATGCTGTTCGTTGACGCAAGCGCGAATGCTGTTGCCGTAGGTCATAACACACCCCTTGTGCCTCTCCACGTACAGTCAACAGGGTCTGGAGAAATTGTACGCATTGAAAGCACAAACGCTGATGCAAGTCAGGGGCCAATTTTAGCTCTTTACCGAAACTCCTCATCACCTGCGGACAATGATGGTATTGGTCGTATTAACTTTTTGGGGGAAGACTCTGCTGGAAATCAAACAACATACAACTATATCGCCTCCACAATTACAGATGTAAGTAATGGCACAGAAGACTCCAAGATATCTATAGGCGTCTTAGCGGGTGGAGCGGCTCGTTCGGCATTTATACTTGATGGAGGCACCGGAGCTACTTTTAACGAAGATGGTATTGCCGATGGTGACTTCCGCGTTGAGTCTGATAGCAACAGTTCTATGCTTGTGGTTGATGCTGGATCGAATTATGTAGACATTGGCGGTGCAGGAAATATCGGCGGTCAGTTAAATATTATAGGCAGTGAAGGAATACGCGGAAAGAAAGACGCTACCTATAAAACGGCCACTATGGTGCAACCCACTGGGTGGGGTTACTCCGTAGGTACTTATGCCGTTACTCAGCTAGGGGACCAAAGCACTCAAGGCACGGTGTCTATTGGCTATGATCCAAGCGCTAACACTGACGGTAGTTTCAGTGGCACTGGAATTGAGATGTTATTTGCAGGCGATATGCATTTCTACCAGCCTAACTCCGCTGACACTGGTTGGAAAAGACAGCTTAGGATGATAAACACTTCGGGTGTAATCATCAATGAAAACAGTGAGGCTGATCTTGACTTCCGCGTTGAGTCTAGCGGCAACACCCACATGCTGTTTGTTGATGCTGGTAATAATCGGGTTGGTGTGGGTATGTCCGCACCAGATTCTACTTTAGAGGTAAACGGTACTGTCAATATAAACGGCATATACCATACAGAAGCCACACAAACATTTTTAACTGCAAGCACTGCTAATGATCTTGTTTCTGTAGCTTTTGGATCTGCTCAAATAGGTGTTTATGTAAAAATAAAATACAGATCAGCTAAAAATGACGGCGGCGTTGTAAGCCATGTTGCTGGTGAAGAGTTATTTATTTTTAGATCAGACTCAACAAGTCCGGCAGTAGCAACAACTAGCACAAACACAGGGTCAAGTTTTTTAACTTTTACAACTGCACAAGATACCGGAAATAACAAACTTACTGTAAAAGTAAATCCCGGAGCGGCGGCAAACTTCGCAGACATAACATACACATTGGAAGTAATCCCAAGAAACGTAGGTACAACTCCTACAATTACTCATCTTTAAACTGGAGATAGCAAAATGGCAATCACTAACACTTGGTCAGTATCAAACATGGTCCACCAAGACTCAGACGGCGGTGTAATCACTGTTTACTGGTCAATGGTCGCGGCAAGCGATGGAACGCCATCCTACACAGCAACAGAAGGCGGCAAGCTACGTTTGACGCCAGATCCTTCAAGCCCAGACTACATTGCGTATGCTGACCTTACTGAGGCAGATGTCCTTGGTTGGGTTTACAACAGTCTGATTGAAGGCGACGAAACTGCCGACGAAGCTAAGGCTCGCGTCGAAGCAGACCGTGATGCCAAGGTGCAAGGTCAAATTGACCGTGCCGCCAGCCAGTCTGACGGAGTGCCTTGGTCAGCTTAACTTTAACTACAACTAGGAGTAACGACGATGGGAAAAAATGAAAAGACCCCAATCACCGTGAATGATAAAGAATACCTCGTTGAAGATCTTGGCGATCAACAGCAAGTTATGATCAATCACATCAATGATCTCGACCGTAAGCTTGCGAGCGCGCGGTTTAACGTAGACCAGTTGGTTGTCGGCCGTGAGGCTTTCGTCAACCTGCTGGCTCAGTCTTTGGAGGGAGCTGAGGAAATCACCGATGAGGATTACGAAGAAGTATCTGCCGATACTGCTGTCAATTAGCCTCATGAGTCCTGCCTTCGGGCAGGACACTCCTGAGATCGACCCGGCGCCAGAGATTGACCCCGTTCCAGAAAGGGACGACGGTGAGTTTGAGCCTGACTTTGACGGGGATGGTGACGACACCAACATTGAGGGCGACCTTAATACGTCAAACTCGAATAACAACAACGTCAACAAGACGTTTAACGGCGCAGGATCTGGCAGGCAGATGCCTGCAAATACGGCTGTAGCACCCAGCTTGATGAGTACGGGCCAGCAGTCGTGCCTAAAGTCTTTGTCTGGCGGCGTTCAGCTTGTCGGATTTGGCGTATCGTCCGGCCTTTATCGACAGGACGAGGAGTGCAATCGCCGCCTTAACGCCATCACGCTCTCGAATATGGGCATGAAAGTGGCCTCAGTAAGCCTCATGTGCCAGAATGCCATGGTGTGGCGGGCTATGTTCATGAGTGCAACTCCATGCCCTATAATCCGCGCAGGACGCCTAGTAGTGGGTAAAAACGCACTGCTGGCAATTAAACAGAATCCAGAACTGTGGATTCCAGATTACTTGGAAGATAAGGCATTTTACGACGCGCTGTTAGCTGGGGGTGGTGATGACAATAGCGAGCAAGAGTCTGACGGCGGCTCTCTTAGCGATCGTTTCCGCTCAACTAAACGCGACTGAGATTGACGATTTGGTCAACACGAGTCAGAGCATTCGTGACACCTTTGCCTATGGCATCAAAACCATTGCCGGTGGCGCCTCCTACGCGGGTGAGGGTTTTATCGCGCCAGCCATGGCCGAAAACGGTCACATTAGCAAAGAACAGCAAGACGCCTACAACGCCGCTGTGGCCGCAGTACAAGCGGCTACCTACAGTTACGATCCCAACGCAGACCAATACTTTCAAGACCAAGCTGATCAGGCCATGGATGAGGTGTCAGAAATGATTGACGCTTACGTCGAGGCGGCACAGCAGATTATTATGGTTGCTACGGTCAACGAAATGGCTCAGGACGCACAGACAGCGGCCGACGAGCGAGAAGCTATGGCTTTGCAGGAGTTTATGGGTGCAAACGACGTGGTGCTTCAAGACGAAGACATCGAGACATACAACACTGCGTTATCCAATACCGAGTCTGCAATTCAGGTAGCGGCGGCTTATATGGCGGTCGCTAATGATGAAAACTTGCTCAATCAAGCAGATAATATGGCTAGAGAGTACAACGTGACTTTTGAAGAAGCCGCGTCTGTTTTCTTTGATTTAGATACAACGGCAGTCTGGGTATCATTTGACGGTGGTAGCACCATTCAAGGCTTGCAGGTGGGCAATTATTTTGTTGCCGCAGAAGACGTGCTAACACGCGCAGAAACACAGGATTTTTGGATTGAATCCCCCGAAGGCGGTTGCTGGTTCGCTGAAAACCAAGAGGAGTGCTTAAACGGTGGCCCTTGAAGATTTAGAAGTTAATGTCGGCGGGACGTCCATCAAAGGCGTTTGGATCGCTATTGTGATCAGTTTTGGCTCAACAATCGGGGGCGGAATCTGGGCGGCATCGCAATTTTTTGCTCAGCTTAACGAGCAGTCCGAGGCGGTCATAGCCGCTACCGCGCAAGCAGAAGGCTTGGCTACACGGTTTGATGACCTTAGAGAATCAAATGCCACACGACTGCAAGCGATGGACGTTAAGCTATCTAACATGGAGCAAGCCATGACGGCGGCAGACGTTGAAAATCTTCAAGGCAAGCTGGCAGAATTAGGTGCTAATCTAGTACAAATTATGGAGGCGCAGTCGGAGCTTCTTGATTTGCGTGACCGGATTAGCTCGGTAGAAAAAACATCGTCAGAAACAGAACTGCGCGTTTCTGGTAAATTAGATGCGCTTTCAACAATAGATGATCGCATTTCTAGGTATGAACGTGACATGGATGACTTATGGATGGCCATCGATGCAACAAATCCGCTAGGTGGTAACTAATGGATACGGCACACGAAGCATTAAAAAGAATTGAAATACACCAAGCAGAGTGCGAGGTGTTACGCAAATCCATCGACGACCGTCTGGACCGCATTGAAAAAAGACTCGATGATGGTGGCGGACAATTTAAACGCCTTGAACGCATGATCTGGGGCAACACCGTTCTTGTGGTTAGCTTACTCAAAGGTATGGAGTATTTAGGATGAACTTCGATAAGGTAAAAGGCTTGGTCGGCTCTCTTGCCCCTACGCTAGGAGCCGCTCTGGGTGGCCCTGTAGGCGGCGCGGCGGCGTCGATGCTCGCTGACGTTTTAGGCTGTGATCCCGCTCCTGCGAAGATTGAAAAGGCGCTGGCGCAAGCAACACCAGAGCAGTTAGCTGAAATTAAGAAAGCAGAGCTAGACTTTGAAGTCCGCATGAAAGAGCTGGAAGTAGACGTCTTTGCGCTAGAAACCGCAGATATTCAAAACGCGCGTAAAAATTTCTCTACCGACTGGACTGCTAGGTCTATTGGCTTAACGATCGTGCTGTTTTTCTGCGGCTTTATTACCCTAATCACAATCGAGCCTCCGGGAAACACGTCGATGGAGCTGATCAACTTGATCCTCGGATATCTTGGCGGTCTTGTTTCCGCAGTCGTGTCGTTTTATTTTGGCGCATCTCAAAAACAGGACTGACCTATGAGTAAACTTGTCGCACAATTAAAGCGTCACGAAGGTGTTCGATCCCACGTGTACTTGTGTTCCGCAGGTTACGAGACTATTGGAGTCGGTAGAAACATCGCCGAATCTGGATTAGGGCTATCTGACGATGAGATAGATTACCTTCTCGAAAATGACATCAAACGGTGCAAGCAAGAGTTGATCGCACTGTCTTGGTTCATGGATCTCGATGCGGTTCGTCAGGATGCAATTGTTAATCTTTGTTTTAACCTTGGGCTAACGCGCCTCATGGGCTTTAAAAATGCAATGGCGGCGATGGCTGTTGGTGACTATGCCAAAGCGGGGGATGAATTTTACGACTCTCGGTGGGCTAAGCAAGTTGGATCAAGGGCAGAGGAGGTCTGCGAAATGATTCGTACAGGCCGATATCCTGAGTAGCAATTATGACAAATGCGCTCCTCAAGGATTTTGATGTCCTAAGTCGCCAAGAACAACAAGAGGCGCTTGCTCTTTTGGATCGATACAAAAGAATCGAAAAGCAAGACAGTTGCCAGACCGATTTCATAAGCTTCATAAAAAGCCAGTGGCCTGAGTTTGTTGAAGGCCGACACCATAAAATCATTGGAGAGAAATTTAATCGGATTGCTGAAGGAAAGCTGAAGCGATTAATTGTTTGCCTGCCCCCTCGACATACTAAATCTGAGTTTGCCTCCACCTTCTTCCCCGCATGGATGATGGGGATTAGGGGTAATTTAAAGATTATTCAGACGACACACACGGCCGAACTGGCAGTGCGCTTTGGCCGTCGTGTTCGTAACATCATCGACTCGGATGAATATAAAGAAGTTTTCCCGCAACTAAAGCTACAGGCTGATAACAAGTCAGCAGGTAGATGGACTACAAACCAAGGCGGTGAATCATTCTACGCTGGTGTCGGCGGTGCGATTACAGGACGCGGTGCGGACCTACTCATTATTGATGACCCAGTATCTGAGCAAGATGCCTTGAGCCCTACTGCGATGGATTCGGTCTATGAGTGGTATACGTCGGGTCCTCGTCAGCGTTTACAGCCGGGAGGCATCATCGTAATCGTCATGACGCGATGGTCGACCAAAGACCTAGTGGGTAAGGTCTTAAAAAAGCAAGGCGATGATCATGCAGATCAATGGGAAGTAATTGAGTTCCCGGCCATCATGCCTGAGTCCGAAGAGCCATTATGGCCTGAGTATTGGAAGAAAGAAGAGCTACTTTCAGTCAAAGCATCCTTGCCAGTGGCCAAATGGAACGCCCAATGGATGCAAAATCCGACTGCCGAAGAGGGCTCTATCGTTAAGCGAGAGTGGTGGAACTTGTGGGAAGCAGAGCAAATACCGCAGTACGACTACGTTATTCAAAGTTACGACACCGCTTTTTCAAAAAAAGAAACAGCCGATTACTCAGCAATTACAACTTGGGCGGTATTTAAGCCGAAAGACGGAGACCCCGATCAAATCATACTTTTGGACGCCAAAAGGGTCAGAATGGATTTTCCAGAGCTTAAGAAATTGGCTTGGGACGAGTACAAATACTGGGAGCCTGATTGCGTACTTATTGAGGCCAAGGCTTCGGGAACACCCTTAACGCAAGAACTGCGCCGCATGGGCATTCCGGTCACAGCCTATACGCCAAGTCGAGGTCAGGATAAGATTGCCAGAATGAATTCTGTGGCCCCTATATTCGAGTCTGGTATGGTATGGGCACCTGAACAACAATTTGCGGAAGAAGTAATTGAAGAGATGGCTTCTTTCCCTTACGGAGATCACGATGACTATTGTGACTCTTCGACAATGGCATTGATGCGGTTTCGGCAGGGTGGTTTCTTGTCACTGGAAAACGACCAAGTCAATGAAATGCACCCCATGAGGCGTGACAGAAAGGTATATTATTAATGGCTATTGAAAAGCGAGAGCTAGGCACACAAGACGACCCCGACGTAATGCCAATGGGTTCAGCCATGGAAGTGACACCCGAGCCTACAAGGGCTGATCAAATCCGGGATGCGGCAGAAATTCTGGTTACCGAGGAAGACATTCTTGTCGATGATGAGATTGATGCACCCGTGGAGCTTGAAACCGGCATCGCATTTGACTCCAATTTAGCCGATTTCCTTGTAGATAGTGATTTGATGCGTCTTGCGAAAGACGTGCTTTCCTCTATTGATGCCGACAAAGAGTCACGAGCAGACTGGGAAAAAACCTATGTCGACGGACTTAAGTATCTCGGGATGAAGTTTGACGACGCGCGTAGCTCCCCTTTTCAGGGCTCTACTGGGGTCATACACCCCATTCTTGCTGAAGCCGTAACGCAGTTTCAGGCGCAAGCATACAAAGAGTTATTACCGGCAAAAGGTCCTGTCAAAACCGAGATTGTTGGTGCGCGCAGTCCCGAAGTAGAGGCGCAGGCTTCTCGTGTTGAAGAGTTTATGAATTTTTACATCATGAATGTAATGCAGGAGTTCGATCCAGAGCTGGACATGATGCTGTTTTATCTGCCGCTTGCAGGGTCTGCCTTCAAGAAGGTGTACTACGACACAGCACAAAACAAGGCTATGAGTAAGTTTATTCAGCCTCAAGACCTCGTGGTTCCTTACGAAGCGACCGACATCTTCTCAGCCGAGCGTGTGACACACGTATTGCAGATGTCCAAGAACGAGATTCGCAAGCAACAGCTTAGCGGCTTTTATAGAGATGTAGAGCTTACTGGCGGCAATTACAGTATAAGCCGTGACGAGATCGAAGAGCAGATTGACGAAATCGAGGGCATGGAGCCCAGCTACAACAATGATCGTGATCACACCGTGTATGAGGTGCATACCGTTCTCGATTTGCCCGGATATGAGGACATGGATGCAGAAGGAAATCCTACAGGCCTTAAGCTTCCCTACATTATCACTATTGACGAGTCGTCTCAGCGCGTTCTTTCTATCCGCAGAAACTACGTCGAGAACGATCCCTTAAAGCAGAAAATAAACTACTTTGTGCAGTACAAATTCCTGCCCGGCCTTGGATTTTACGGCCTCGGCCTGAGTCACATGATTGGTGGTTTGGCTAAGGCGTCGACCTCTATCCTTCGCCAGCTCATTGATGCCGGTACTCTGGCTAACTTGCCTGCTGGATTTAAAGCTCGCGGGATGCGAATACGTGACGAAGATGATCCGTTACAGCCCGGCGAGTTCCGAGATATCGATACTACCGGCGGCAGTCTCAAAGAGAACCTAATCCCCTTGCCGATCAAAGAGCCCAGCAACGTGCTAATGCAGTTGTTAGGACTATTAGTAGAATCGGGTAAAAGGTTTGCGTCCATTGCCGACATGAATGTTGGTGACATGAATCAAGCTATGCCAGTCGGCACGACGGTGGCCTTGTTAGAGCGCGGAACGAAGGTAATGTCTGCGATTCACAAGCGATTGCATTACAGTCAACGAGTAGAATTTCAGTTGTTGGCAAAGGTGTTTTCGGAGTATTTGCCGCCGTCATACCCCTACCTCACAGGCACAGGCCCACAGGAAATAAAAACTCAAGATTTTGATGGTCGCATAGACATAATTCCCGTGAGCGATCCAAACATATTTAGCCAGAGCCAGCGAATTACCATGGCTCAAGAGCTTTTGCAGTTGGTGCAGTCAAATCCGCAGATTCACGGACCACAGGGAATGTATGAGGCTTACCGACGGATGTATGCCGCACTAGGAGTCGACAACGTAGAAGGGCTCTTACAGCCGCCTGCGCCACCACCCACACCCATGCCCATTGATGCAGGCACCGAAAACTCTGGATTTATGATGGGTGGTCCAGCGCAAGCCTTCCCTCAGCAGAATCATCAAGCCCACATTGACGCGCATCGAAGTTTATTTTTGACAGACATCGTAAAGGGCACACCACCTCTACAGGGCGGCATTATCTCTCATATGATGCAACACTTGCAGTTTATGGCTACGGAGATGGCACAAGAACAATTGCCAGAAGAGTTACGTGTTCAGATGGAGCAACTTTCTCAGGCAGTTGCTTCGGGCCAAGTGCCTCAAGAGCAAGTTCAGCCAATGCAACAGCAAATGAACGACATGACTGAGCAGTATTCTGCCCCCATATTGGCACAACTTACGCAAGAGCTCTTGATGAGTATCGGTCAGGGCAGTGATGAAGATCCGCTTGTTGCGATCCGTCAGCGAGAGCTGGAGCTACGCGATAAAGAAATTGACATGGACCAAGCACAGTTTGAAGCGAAAGAACGTGCTAGGGAAAATGAGAAATTGCTTGAAACTGAGATAGCAAAACAGCGCATCAACACTCAGCGCGATATCAATGATGAGAAGATGGACTTGGCTATCCAGCGCTTACAACAGCAGGCCGAACTTAAACTTCTTGAACTTAATGCTAAATTCGGAGGAACAATACAATGATCAGTTATATGAAAGAGGCGATAGCGAAGCTTCGTGAATGGAAAAAGCAAAGGTCGGCAGACGAGGCGAAAGCTCGCGAAGCGGAAGCTAAAGCAAAGGCTGACAAAAAGGCGGCTTCTGACGCAAGAATTGCGGCCAAAAAAGCCAGAATCGAAGGCGTTGAGCCTGCACCAGTTGCGGCACCGGCTCCAGAGCCTGCGCCAGCACCTGCGGTTAAACCGGCACCTGCGAAGGCTAAAGCTAAGCCTAAAGCTAAAGCAAAGAAAGCGCCAAAAAAGGCGCCAGCAAAGGGGAAAAAGTAATGGCACTTAAGAAAGGCAAGAAAAACATCGGCGATAACATAAAGACTGAGATGAAGGCTGGCAAGCCACACAATCAGGCTGTAGCTATTGCTATGAAAAAGGCCAAGGAAATGAAGAATGGCGGAGCCGTTAAGCGCGTCGTCAAAAAGGTTCGTGGCGGCGGTGCGGCCACAAAAGGCCTGAATTTCTATGAGATTGACTAATGCGAGAGGTTGATCTCGCTAGTGCAATCAAAAAGGCTGTCGAAGAGCGTCGTGAAACCTTAACTGGAACGTTGACTTCGGGTGCACTAACGTGCATGGAACAATACAAATATATACAAGGCGAGCTAAAGGCACTATCATTTATCGAGGAAGAACTAGCTAATCACTTTAAGGAGCGATAAATGAGTGTGGAGGGTGCTTACGTGGAACCGGATCAAGTGGTTCTTGATCCAACGCTTTTGGAAAAAAGCGCAATAGAGAGGATGCCTAACCCAGTGGGTTG
>Ga0208645_1000632_pt1 | contig 36003 bp, 51 predicted proteins | sample VirMetDEL_Sep_01_FD_184519 | JGI IMG/M metagenome (GOLD analysis project Ga0208645, IMG submission 184519) | Aqueous microbial communities from the Delaware River and Bay under freshwater to marine salinity gradient to study organic matter... | ecosystem: Environmental > Aquatic > Marine >... | reverse complement strand
TACAACAAATGCAGTCGCCTCATCATCTACCCAGCCAAACTGTCGCCGCGCCACATCTGCTGTAGAAGTGGCCTGTAGTTCATTTATCCAAGTAACCATATATTGCAACAAGTCATCTATTCTAGGGACAGCAACACCGTTCATTGCCATCTGTTTTCGGAACTCTTCTTTTGAGATAACCGCAGTGAGCGGTAGTGTGAACTCGCGCACCCCGTCTTTTGGTAGGTGTAACCTAAACACAACTGACTCGCCAGCTTCTACATCCACCAGCCGTTTCGTTATGTACAAGTCATTGTGGTAGATAACCTTCTCGTCTACCTCTCCGTCTATACTGACGTTGCGAACATAGATACCGCCAGATGCGCCTCGAAAGTATGGGCGTGGGTACGCTGGTATAACGTATTCTGAGATGTTCTCTACGTCGTATAGATTATCCTCAAACAAGTCAGAGGCTTCACTATAGGTGCCATCTTCGCTTAGTTCAGCTTCAGCAATCTTGCGACCTAAAGCTATCGGTGACTTTATCTTGCCCCAGTGAGGACATTCGGTGCATATACCCGCCTCGTTTTCATCAAACGTCGTGCAGCGGTACGGCCCCTTAATTAGATCTAACTTCTTGAGCGTAAGCTCTGGCGTGTACTCAGGGTGCTTCTCTGATATTTTCTGTGCCGCTTTATCACCGTCTTCGCAGAATTTGGCTATAGATAACCCTGCTCTCCACATAGGTTCGCTTGCTTCAGCTTGCCCACTTATTATTCGTTTTAGTTGCCTACAGCCTGTGTCTTCCTGAGACCTTAGAAGTATGTCTTTGAAACTGTACTTTATGTTACGTAACAGTGCGTCACGTAAGCTAGCTGGCCCATCTTCGTCTATGCGTTTCTTGGGAACTGGTATCGTGTCCAACCCAATCTTACTGGCAAACCAATCAAAGTTAACCGTATCAGGTATAGCAGTCACCAACTTAACGGGAGCGGGGGTTTCTGACTTGTGGTTGTGCGTGCCCAGCACACGTAGCACCCTCGCGGTGTCGGCTGGCACTGACGTATCTATATCAAAGTTATGCTCTGCACATGTGGCTTTGAATCGGTCAGCTACTATTTTCCATTCTTCTACTGCTACTGGTTCAGTGAGAACCCAATAAACATGTAACCCACGCCCTGAGTCCACTATGAGTGGTTTTGGTAACGTCGTTGCAACGCAGAACCTTTGAAGTTCTTGCAGTGCGACCTTCTTTGTGGGGAACTCTTTCTCTGGCCCACAATCCAGATCTAAGAAAAACGCCTTAATTTTGTCAGCGTCTTCGCCTTTGCGTGTACCCTCTTTCTTATAATTACTTACAGCGAAGTATGTATCCCACCCCTCACTGTCGTAGTAGTCTGCGGCCTCGGCCAAATCTTCCAGCGAATTAAAGTACGCTTGCCGATGTCTGTTTTGAGCCAGACTATTTCTAAAGAGTACGTACACTCCTTCGGGGGGTAACACCCACCTTAAAAATTCTATCGTATTCATATTTGCACCCAATGCCGAAAGACACTATGGCAGGGGCGTCGGCGCACCCTCTTCGGCAATGCCTAGCCATAGTGGAGTGTTACCGGCTTAGTCGTCCCATTCGTCGATAACGTCACTCAGGTCTTCATCGTCCGAGGGTGCAGGTGCGGACTTCTTAACAACCTTCTTTTTGGGTTCCTCTGTTGCGGCAGAGGTATCTGGCTCATCGCCAAATATGTCATCCGAGTCATCATCTTCTGGCTCGGCTTGTTTGCTAGTAGTGTCACTAAACGGATTGTCAGGCTGCGCTACGTAACCCTCTACTACACCAAACGGTGAGCGAGAAGCCATAGGCTTGTAATCTATTACCTGCACACCGTTCAGACGTAAGCTAACCCCATTCTCCCGCATTGAGTACGGCACAAAGGTAACCGCAAGATTAACGATACTACCAGTGGTTAACTGAAAGTCTTTTGGTAGTTCGTTGTTCTTCGCGTCCACTTGCAGTGGGGGTTTGGTTAGGTCAGTGCCGTAAGCGCCTTTTAGCTTGGCCTTACCGACGTAGTTACCGTCATCATTTTTCTTGAACGGCAGCGGGAACTTCTCAGGCCAGCTAGTTTCTTTCTTAACGTCATACGCCGCTTTCATTGACTTGTACAACGCCTTTGCTTTTTTCTCAGACATAACAAAGGACATTTCGTATGCCGCTCCGTCGTCCAGCGGATCACACTTAACAGAGCCACCCTTCCCACCGTTCGCTTTGTTATCGAACTTGTAGGTGGTGTTAATTCTTGGATAGAGAGCTTCGACGTTCTCTAGCGTGTAATACATATTTACTTCAGCCATGTTGGTCTCCTTAACTTAGGCTATTGTGAACCCTTCCGTTTCCGCAAATGGGGAACCACCATTGACGTTATGCAAATCCACTTTGAATGCGATTGCCTGTAACGTGTCCTCGTGATCTACCATGAGTCGGACTTCTTCAAGTTCTTTTTCTTCTAGTGGTCGCTGCGGGTAGAAAGTCAACTTAGGTACAGAACTACCCTCGTCAAAACCTATCCTAGTGACCACTGCTATTGAGGGCGTTCCATGCCCAGACAAAAATTTGGAGTAAGCCTGTAGCGGCATACCGCCCCCGCGCTCTCTACCAAATATCGAAGAGGCAGGGACTTGTAGCTGATACACCGTGTCCAGTGCATGATCCTCAACAACCGCTAGGCGTTGATGAAATCTACAAGCCCTACCCCCTGCATTCCCCGAACCTCGAACGTTTTGAGTGCAGTCTAAACAACGTGCGCTCTGTCTCTGGTCTTCTGGCACTTCGGGTGCAGGTCTTTGGGTGTCCGTTGACCAGCATGTAGGTAACTTCTTGGCTCCAACTACGTAGTCTTCTTTGTAGTACGAGCGGGATACGTCCGCCGCGTTCACTATAACTACGTCTATGGAACGGCAAATGCTACCTTCTGGCTGATCTACCAGACCCGTAAACTTACTACCCTGTATGCTGATTCGGCGCACTACAGATCTGCGTCAGGATCGTATGCCGTAGGGTCAAAAGCCTCCGACAGCTCTTCTTTCAGATCGTCTGTAGGCTCTAGTTTTTTGTAAGACATAAGTGCCTGTGACACTTTCTCCAAGTCGAACCGTTGGGTCTTACCTATCTTGACATACGTGCCAGAAGGCACAGCGCCATCCCGTACCCATTTACGGGCCGTGGATAATGACACGTTAAAGTGCTTGGCGACATCTTCAATCGGAACTAGCTGCTCCATTATGCTTTCCTCACTGTCACAGCGTACTCCGAATCTACGTTTAACCCCTTCGGCAACAGGTCTGGGTTATCTTCTAGGAACCCTTTAACTGCCCCTTGGTGTAAACGCTTCTCCAAGAACTCAGGCACCTCATGCTCCAAGATAAACTTGTGCATGGATTCCCAATCACTTGTCCAATACTTCTGCTTCACAGTACGGTAGAACGTACCGGCATCAGTCTTGACGCTCTTGGCCCCCGTATCTTTCAAATGATCCAAGAGTGCGCTTTTTATTTTGTTTTGCTGCGCGACTAATTTATCGTCAGCTTCCCTAAATTCAGCAGACAGACGTTCCCTTTCGCCCTTGATCTTGAGATAAACCCTAGTCAATTTCTCCAAGGTGACACTATCTACTACTTTCGCATCAGCCATGTTTGTGTCCTATTCATTGCCGAGAACTGCAATCTAAAGGTAGCTAATGCGTTAGTCAAGTATTTCCTTGTAAAGATCAATAATCTTTGTGTGGGTATCTATTTTATTGTTAAGTAGTGCGTATACACGCTTTTCCACATTAGAACCTTGTAGCTGTACTACAGTGCATTTGTGGTCTTGACCCGCTCTGTGTACACGGGCGTTAGCCTGTGCATAAGTCTCCACAGAACTCGTTGGCCCCCACCAGACCACCGTGTTAGCCGCAGTCAACGTAACACCGTGTGCAGCAGCTTGTGGCTGAATCACCAATACTCTAGGGTTGTCTGTTTCTTGGAACTCTTTGAATATGCGAGTGCGCTCCCCTGCCTTTACTGCACCGCTAATTATCTCGGTGGGTATGCCATCTGCTCGTAGCTTCTCTGTAAGCAAGTCTATTGTGTGTTTGAACGGTACGAATATGAGGACTTTCTTGCTGGACTCGTCTATTACTTCGCGCAACACCTTATATCGGTGCTTAGTGTCGAACTCTATGGTCTCGCCAGAGTCGGTGTACACGGCACCGGAACTAATTTGCAAGAGCTTGTTCATGTTCACAGCAGCGGTGGCAGCGGTGACATCTTCCCCAGCCGCTTGCATAATCATCTTCTCTTTCAGTTCTTTGTAATACTTTTCTTGCTGGCGCGTCAGCGGTATGTCGCGTGTGGTGTAGATCATGTCTGGCAAATCCAGACACTCATCTTTGGTGTAACGTATTGCTGGTTGTAGTGCATTAAACACTGTTTCAGTAGCGTTAGGCTTAGGCACCCATTTGAAGTTGGTTACCTTATACATAACCATATCGCGGAAAGAGCCAAAGAAGCGTGGCACTCCTTTCGGATTGATTAGCTTGGCTAGCCCATAAGCATCAACAGGGCTTTGAGCAGCGGGTGTACCTGTCAGCAACCATAGCCATGTATCTGGAGTGAGTAGTTTGTTGAGCGTCTTCCATCGCTTTGTCTGTGCATTCTTGTAGTGAGTTGCTTCGTCTACAATTATCAGATCGAACCCGCCGTTTGCGATGGCGTCAGCGACTATCTCCACACCGTCATAATTTATTATGACAAACTCTGCGTCACCCGCAATTACTGCAACACGTTTTTTAGCCGAGCCGTAGGCAATATCTACTGTGCGGTGCATGGCAAAATCAAACAGATCCTTACGCCATGCCGAATCCATAATCGACAGAGGACAGATAACTAGGACGCGGTTGATTTTATTTTGGTTGAGCAAGAAGTCTGCCGCCCATATAGCACTGGCGGTCTTACCTGTGCCCTGCTCGTTGAAACAAAACGCACGTTTGTTGAGTGTGAGAAACCCCGATGTAGTCTTTTGGTGACTGAACGGCTCGTACTTACCCGTCCACTTGTACTTACCCTCAATGGGTGACGGTGCTTGTATGTTTAGGTTCTTGAGTACGTGTGTCTCATCCACGCCCCAGTTAACTACCACTCTGTTTCCTGATAACTCCTTGCTCTTGGGTATTACAGTGGTCACCTTGCCCGGATTTTTAAGGCGTAATAGCAGTGCTCTGTTATCTACAACTTTCATAGTGCGCTATAAACCTACTGACTTGTACCACTGGGTTCCATTCTTAACGTCAATAAGAATGTAACGCTGTCGCACGTTGTACACGGTCTGCACTGGCACGCTAACTTCTTTTGCTATGTCCTTTGCGAGCAAACCTAGCTCTTGCAGCTTTAGAATCTGCATGATTGCAGAGTCTTTTATCGGCTCCCTTCTCTCAGGAAGCATTTTTGGTTTCGCGGGTTTTTCTTTCTCGTGCCACGCCTGTTGCGCTTTAATGGCTTCTGCAAACTTACTCATAATTTGATCTCCTTGTTAGTCCCGTCTATCGACCAAGGGGACGGGCACCCTTGCAATGAGGACGTATGATCCACGCCCTTGGTCTAAAAAGTCCCGCCTTCGACCACACTGGCGGGGAGTGCTAAACAGGTAGGATATACCTTGGTCTTATCTCGTTCGCTTTGGCTTCTTGCCGTTACGACTTCTATTTTTACTGGCGCTTTCTACACGGACGCCATCTTTGTTGCTGCCCCCCTTACTGAGCATCTTCTTATGACTAACATCCTTCCCCTCACGTTTGTCAGCCTTACCGTTCTTATTAGCATCACGCCCCGTCTTATCCATAGCCCGACGAGCACGTTGCCGTTCCATACGAGCCTCATGTGCAGCACTACCCACTGGTGGGTTCTTCTGCTTCTTGCGATCTGCTTTGTTCTTATACGGCATTAGTTCTTCCCGTTGTGTGGGCACTCTAGCACTGGGCACCATGCTTTACATAGGCCGCTTGGGTTAGGGTTCCACGTATCGTTCTCAAAAGCTGTTTCCATATCGTTGTACTTACTCAACCATTTAGTCCACAGCTTTTGCTCATCCTCAACTGCGTAGCGATCTCGTATTAAATCGTTGCTCACTACAAACAGTAAACCAGCCCGAACAGTCTCTACTTCGGGGTAGTGCTTAAAGGTAGCCATCGCCATAAGTTCTAGCTGCCCTTTGTCAGCATATTTTGCCGACTTACCTGTCTTGTAGTCAATGACCCAAGCCAGTTTATCTTCTCTATTTAGTATCAGTAAGTCCGCGATACCGCGAAACCACACGTTACGTGCGAAGAAACTACACGCTTCTAGGTCTTCAGTCAGGCCCATCTTTATCTCGCACAGCTTCTCACCTTTCTTGGCGTTCAGTGCGTCTAACATCTTCTGTGCATAGCTGAACCGTGGGTCTAGTTCACCACCATCACGGATGTATGTCTCAGCAGCTTCGTGAAAAGCTGTTCCATACAGTGTGGCTTCAGACTCTTTGAACGGGTACTGCTTGAGTATCTTCTCGTGATAGAACTGCTTAGGACATTGCTCAAATGCCTTAATCTTGCTGAACGACCACGGTGCTATGCTCATTACTCGTTAAACTTTTTCTTGTACGTGCAAGAATTTTATTTTTGGCTCATCCTTGCGTAGTGCGTGATACTCTATCTGTACCTTAGCTGAGTTAATCATCTTGCCAGCAATGTTGGCTAGTTCAGAGGCTTCGTTAGCTGATATGCTACCCGAACGAAGCTCATCAAATACTTCAGATAAGTACTTACGTAGTTCTACTACGTCTTTCATATTGGTCTCCTTTAAGTTCTCTTCTTAATTTCATTAGTTCTCTTTTAGCGTCAACAATTTCTTGGGGAAACTGCGAACCTTTTAGGGGGCTACAATCAGCTAACATTTGACGAGCGTAGGCGTCTGAAATGTTTTTTACCTTCTCTCTACTACGTCGTATGCCATCTTCCCTTCGTTTTTCTGCATGGGCAGCGTTATACTTAGCGCGAGTGGCTTTCCCTTTTTCTGAGTGAATGTATTTAGTAGCCGCGATCTTGTTCCCCGCCCGTACTTTGTCACGGTTGGCTGCTTCCCAAGCACGTTTCACCTCTTTGGCCCTTGGTACCTGCCTATATATTTTTCTTTTCTTGCTTACACACGGTTTGCAATTTCCATAGCTTCTACGTCCACCAAACCTCACTTTCCCTAAAGCGCAGTTAGCCAACACTACGAACTGCTTACAAAGTGCACATAACTTGTGTTCTTCGCCATCTATAACCTTGTAGAGATGCTCATGCCTACCTACTCTACCTATCACACTCATTATTCCGCAATTCGACATCAGCAATAGGGAAGCCTACTGGTGGTGCAGCGTCAATGCCCGACGCTAATGCTTCCCATACATGCTCTGCACATACAAACACCGCGTCACCGGTCACTTCCCAAACCCTTCGTTCTAGAATCTCGCCACCATACGAACGTACTCTCACAACCGCCCCTTTTGATATTTCTGTGTTTTGCACAGAAAATGTTTCGTTTGCCATTATTCACAGTCTCCGTATGCTTTAGCCATACCACTTTCGCAGTCAAGTGGCAGTCCTTTCGCCCACTTGGGCACGTACTTCATACACTTCTCAATGTACTGCTTAGCTTCTTCAGCCTCATCTATAGGCACACACCCAATAACTGAGTCATGCACAGTCAACACCGCACGATACCGTTTAGCGATCAGCAACATCTGTTCAGCGATGATACAACGTGCAAGAGCTTGGCAGGTGTTCTCTATCACCTTGCCACCGTAGATCCGCGTTCGGCCTCGGCGTGTTTTGTACGTGTATTCTATACCCCGTTCACCCTGCTCACCTTGTAGATCGTCATAACGCATTAGCAGGTTAGAAGGTAGACGTATGGCGGAACGATCTCCCAATACCTCAACTACGCCTTCTTTACCAAACTCAAGTGTGTTACCACGTTCCATGTAAGCAATCATGTTCTGAGCCTCACGCCACAGATGACTTATCTTCCAGTTGGCGTCACGGTATATATTGATGATCCGTCGCGCTTCGTCAAGGGGTATGTAAGTCCCAAATGATTCCAATTGTGCTTGGAACTTAACTGCACCCATGCCGTAGCCAGCCCCAAGTATTGTGGTCTTACCAACAAACCGCTGTTGCTTGTCCACTTGGTCTTCTGGTACGTCATAAATTCTTGCAGCCATCTTGACGTAGACATCCTCTTTCTTGCGAAACGCCTTAGTCAAATCATCCTGCCCCGCGAACCATGCCAGCACACGCGCTTCAATCTGCGACGAATCACAGTCAATGAGTGTGTAGCCGTCAGGTGCGGTGATGCTTCTCTTTAACATCTTACCGTCAGGCCCACGGCTCGGTAGGTTTTGTAGGTTGATCTTGTCATCCCCACCCCACCGACCAGTGTGCGCTGCATAGTACCTCACAGGAACCGGCAGAGTTCCGCGCTCCGCAATGTCTATGAATCGCTGAGTACGTGTCTCTTCCAACGTGCTTTTGTTGCCCAATCGTGCGGCTACCAACGCTTGCACTTCTGGATTCTCGTGCGCTCCAAGGCTCTTGAACGCTTCATCGGTCTTAGCGAATGCGTAGGCTTGTTTGCCTGTGGTCATACTGATTTTGGTAGGAGGTGTTACACCCTTGGAACGTAGTAGTTCTGCAAACTTCTCGTTACTCATCAGGTCTTTCTTGTCAGTCACCCCTGCTTCTAGTAACAAGTTATCCTTACGATCCTTAATATCTTTCAGGTGGCGAGACAATAAACACGAATCTAGAACTAACAGCGGATGTATGAACATACGCAATGTGCAGTCTATGACCTTGAGTTCTTGTTTGGGGAAGCCCCGCAGCATGATGCCAAACAGCTTATATGTAAGCTCAACATCGTTGATGCAGTAGTCTCCGTAACGGTCTAACTCATCATCAGTAAAGTCCTCACGACGCTTACCCTTGGCGTTTAGTATCTCAGTTCCTTTCTCACCGACACCGTACCGTTCTGCAAGCGCCTTGAGACTTCCACCAACCTCGACCCCATGTACAGCGCGGCCAATACAAAGAGTGTCAGCCCAAACGCGAGGGTGAATATCAAAGAGCCAAGACAATATAGCACCGTCGAACATAGTGTTATGAGCCAACACCATACTGTGTGCCCAATCGAACCCAGCGAAATACTCTTTAAGTTCTTCATGCGTCCCACTCGCCCACTCCGTTGGCCCGTTGTTAACCTTCACACCTACGCCGACTATCTCAAAACGAGGATCACGTATGTACTCTTCTGTGGTCAGCTTAGTTAGTGAGAAGTCCTTATCGTAAAAGGTTTCAAAGTCCAGCGTTATAAGATCCACTACTGCTGCTCCTCTACCTCAAGCACTTGCTGTATTTCACACCGCACAACCCTCGGCAGTTCTAGGTAGTTACCGTTACCATCTTCGGCAGCGAACCTAGCCTCTTCCTCGTTCTTGGCCTCGACCTGCACGCGCCTACGTATGGTCTCTTCCAGCGTGATGTTAAATTTTTTCATTCAACCCCCCAGCCGCTTGATCTCAGCGTCGATATAGAAGCGGATCTTCTTGGCATCGCGTAGCTCATCACTGTGGGATGACTCGCCATAGCGGTACGTAGCGCGGAATATCTCACCGACCTGCGCGTTCATGTTCTTGTGCGAGATCAAGTCTTGCAGTTCTTTCGCCCCATCAGGTAACTCGTAATACCTAGCTGTACTACCGTCACTCACTCGTGCATCGTCCACCAGCTTTATCGCCAACGGCGGTGTTTTAGTTACCTGTGGTTTTGGAATGTAGTTCTTGGATCTAACCATAGAAGGTGTTTTACAGAACTCTCGCTTAATTACCCAAGCATTTGAGTAACTACATTTTACCCAAGCAGCAGCTTCTTTCGCTGTCGCTTCGGGGTTCTCCTTAAAATACTTACGCAGCTTTGCCGCCTTAGTTCCATTCGCCATCTCGGTCTCCTTAAAAATCAAGTTCAAGCTGCACTGGCGTTGCGCCAAGTAGCTCTGCTATGTCGTGCATGTTTTCTTCGTTCACAACGAACGCCATGCCCTCGCTCGCTGTAATGTCTTTTAAGTTCTTCTCTTGTAGTGCGGTAGGTTTATTGCTCCCTGCCTTGCACTCAATACCAAAGAACTTACCCCGATAGCACCCGATTATGTCGGGCACCCCACTCTTACCGTACCCGCCCGTTACAGGGTAGAAGTAATATGCTTTAAGACTTCGTAACTGACTTGCTACGACCTTTTTTACTTTCGCTTCCGGTGTCATCACCACTCTTGATCTCCTTCAACAAATTTTCGATACGCAATAACGCATCAAACATCTCATGCTGTAGGTCAAGCAACTTATCTATGTCACTAGGCTCAAGTTCGATTGTTATACGCGCCACTATGCTTCTCCTTGGGAGCTGGTTTCGGAGTCAAAGACCCAGAAACTATCGTCGCCAGAACGCGCACCAACCCCATCTATGTGGTGGGCAGCATCCGGTTCCAACAAAGCCAAGACCACCAACTTATCTGTCAGCGCCTTGGGCAATGTCTGCGAGCCATAGTAGGTGCCAGCTAAATGTGAGTCAACACATTCCATACCAATACATGTTACATGCCACGTATCACTGTTTAGGTCTGTCTTAACATGGTAGACAACACCGTTTTGTGGTAACTGTTTCCTACCTATGTTTAGCTTAACAATGTCAGGCATCATTCGCATGTAGTCATGGCGTTCTAAGTAACTCATGCTACGCCGTCGTCTTCTTCCGACACTACTAAGAACATGTTATCTGAATACTTCATGCCCGCGCCGTTGACGTACTCACCTGCATCCATCACATTCAGCACCGACATCTTAGGGAGCAACTGTTGGAACAAAGCATCCCAATCATGTAGTCGCTTCGCAATTGTAGTCCGAACAGTGTCCCTGCTCGCGGCATCCGCATCAATGTGCATAACGTCCATGCAGTCGTAGTTGTTTGTGTCTTTGGATACGTAAACAAACAACGGAAACCGCCCAGAGTTTTGTAATTCTTCGTGAGCAGTTTTTTGTTGTATGTACTTATCTACGTCCGCACGTAGTTCTTCGCCAACGTAGCGATTGCCGTTGATCTCAGTGAGCAGATATTTGAAAACGGGAGCCTTCTCATTCACAACACCTATTCTTGCTAACGAAGCACTTACTTCATCACGTATTGCTCTTATACGAGTTCTTCTTTCCAAAGCGTATTTATACGCTGGACGCCCTGCTAACTCGGCAACGTCCCATAGCTGTAAGTGCTTGGCTGCATTACGCAATGCAGTCTTGAAGTTAATACTCGCCGCGACGTTGGGGTTCTTGTTATTACTTATGCGCCGCGAGCGCACAGCGAACTTGTTGCCATCACGAAATATGCTGCCCAAGAAAAACGGCTGACCCTTGGTGTGAACAAATAATTCTGAAGCCGCGTGTAACCGCTCCTCATAGTGACTCTGTGCATAGAACTCTATGTTCCAGAGTTTATTGGATACCTCTCGTGCAAAAGACCGTAACAATAACCTAGCATCTTCAATACCAACCTTGATGTAGCCATCGTTTGGGCCTTCGTAGAACGCATCACCCCGCTCGTATTCTGTTCTAAAAGTATTCATGTCATTCTCCTTTCGTTTTTGTTACTAGCCCACACGCATTGTTGATCCATGCGTTGTACGTTGCACGTAGCTTCTTGATGTCATCCTGCTGGATCGCTTGGCGTACACCCCACTTGCCCATGAACACAGTCAGTAGTTGTACACGTAACTCATTCTGTGGTTCCTTGAGTATCTTCTGCACGTTGGATGGATTGAACGATACGTTGCTAGACCAACGGCTAGATGTCACAACACGGTGATCGCGCAATATGCCAATGCACTCATGTACGTGCCGCCTGTCAGACGTATGTAACGTGCCACCCACAGCCAACGCCCAGTTCCAGAACTCGTTGATGTACGGCTTCAATTCCTTCTTGCGTTCCTTGTCCACACGCGACTTGGGGTTGACCGGCTTGAACTCAGGGCTGATTAACTTCCAATCGCTAAAGGTAAGGTCAGTTAGGGAGTTGATAGGGTCTGGCACGTATGCCTCCCTACCAAACTTTAGATACTTCTGGTCATCCTCACGCTGAAAGTCAGAAGCAGATGACCAAGACTTGTAGTAGTTATTCCACCGTTGTTCATCGACTGACTTACTCTTAGGTAAGTAATACTTGGCACCCTCTACCCCCGCAATTTTGATGTGCTGCCTACCATCACTACCGCCGACATACAGCAGACCTTTGGGTAAGAACTCATATAGAAACTGATACCGGCTTGTGTGTGCATGGTCGCCCGTGCCGTTGCGTACCTTGACTGTCTCTAGGTATGAGCCATCAGGTTGCACTTGGATGTCCCACACAATAGGTGACAGATTGTGTATATCTGCTTTCGACGTAGGTATTGAAACGCGCCCAGCGTAAGTGCTAGTAAAGTTTGGATCACCGTATCCACCGTCGCACAAGGCGTAGCAGGTAGGTGATAACTTAACAATGTGTTCCCACTTACGATCCCGTCTGTAAGCCGGACGTAGATCATCCTCCTTCTTGTGGTACTTGCTGACCAACGGCTTGACGTTGTTGTATCTACGCTCGACGTGCCAAAACGAGTCCAGTCCCATACGGAATTCGTTGCCCCTATATTCGTGTCTCATTTCCTTCTCCTTACATATCACTTGATTTGATGTGCAGCACCTTGCCGTTGTCGGGTGTTGCGCGTTTGTTGTCGAGAATGCACCACAGTACAGGGCAGTCCCACTCACCCCAGCTACCAGCCAAGTAGCCATCAGTAAAGTTGATGACCGCTTGTGGTTTGATGTCGTTCTCTTTCATGTAGTCAACTACACACTCAATGACAGTGCCGCCGCCGATCTGAGGCTCAGTCGTATCAGCCAGCCTTGACATTGTGCTGCTGTCGTACACCTCGTCACGTACAACCTCATCACCCCAATACAGCACACGTACACGCTCTGGCTTGACCGTCAGACAGATAGACTGTATCTCGGACAAGAACTTGGTGACATCTCTGTAGATAGAATACGAAGTGTCGCAGTTGACCAGTAGCTCCTCGACGGTCTCGCTGTACGTGCTAGGCATATAGACATCTGCCGCCATGTATCTGCGGTTAGGCCGCGCCCATGTAGAGCAGTCGTGACCAGAACACGTAGCCTGTACGAATTCACTGAGTGCTTCACGCCAATCAATCTGCGGTTGCAGTAGTTCCTCAAGCATCATGTTCTCGCCAGCACCCATCTTCCTGCTAGCCATGAGACCTTGACGCAGTGCGGTGTCTACCTCGCGCTGTAGCTCTTTAGATTCGGCATCGGTCAGTGCGTTAGCTGATTCCCAATCATGGTCATCAAAGCCATTACCTTGTGGCATGTCACCGTCTTGGTCGCCATCCTGTTGGTCTTGTCGGAGTATCCGAAAGATACTGGCAGGGTCAAGCCAAGTGCCATCGTCCTTACGAAACCGCTCGTCATACAGACCTTCGTAGTCACCTGTCGGCATCTGAGCAAAGCCATCGTCTTTGTTCTCATCACATAGGTTGCCGTTGATCCAATAGTCACAGGACATGTTTGCCAGTATCGGATCAATGTCATACATCCACTTGTACGTAATAAGATGCTTGAACAGTATGTGACCCCAGCGCTCGTGCAGCATCACAAACCGTATGTGTGGCAGCTTGAGTGCATCGACCATAGTGCGTCCGAACATTACGTCGCGTCCGTTGGTACATGCCGTAGGCACATCGTCAACGACAGCCGTAGTGCCAATAGCCATCACACCAGACAACGCCCTGTACCTTTCGTGCCCAATGATTGATGCGTGTGCATTCGCAACACGTTGCTCGGCGGTGACAGCTTTCTGAAATATACTCATAAGATATTCTCCTGTTTGTGTAGGATTCCTACACAACGTCTGCTGTGTTGAACAGATACTGGTGGTCGTGCGCGTACTTGGTGAACTTGGCGTTGGTCATAACCTGTGACTGTCGGTCTTTGTTGAACCGTGGGTCAGACACGTTCTGAACAAACAAAGCACCCCAGCTTTCATCAAGCCGCTCCATGTATGTCATCCATGCACCTACCCAACTGCGGTCAATGTTAGACAGTGCGCGGTACACAACCAGACCTACGGCAGCGACATTGCTAGGCACCTTGGCGTTAGACGGATCGTTCTTGATTGACTCCAGTGATGGTAGCTCGTCGGCAATCTGCATGAACGTCATAAGCTGTTCTGCTGCGTAGTACCCGATAGTGCCAGCCAACATAGATGTGAGTAGGTGGTCACTGATACCCTCGCGGTTGTCGAGTATGTAGCCACACTTTGCCAACCCTCTAGGTGTAACACCTTTTCTGCGTCCAACAGCCTGTGGGTGGTCAATGTACTGGTTGTCATCTGGATTCGGCACATCACGCCAATCTTGGAAAAGCTCTGGAGTCTGTAACGCCCAACCAGAGATCATGGGGTTTATGTTGTTAGGTACAGCGAAGTTACCGATCCATTCCTCGTTGGTCGGAGTACGTAGCTCCATGATAGTGAAGCGGTCAAGTTGGTGTGCTTGGAACCCGTCACCTAGATTCTCTGCGGTCAGGTTGCCGTTGGATATGACAACAGAGTCGGGGTGCAGCCGGTAGCCGAACATCTCGCGCTCTAGGCCAAGACGTAGCAATGGTAGTAACACCTCACGCGGAGCCTTGGATAACTCGTCGAGCGTAATGATAAGCGGCTTGCCTGTATGTAGGCCAAGTATCTCGTTGGCTATGTAGCGCACAAAGTCTTGGTCATCTGCTTCTTTGAACTTGGGTATACCCAAGTCACCGGCAGTGATAGCAACACAATCTACGTCGCGCCGTTCGTGGTTGGGTAGTAGTCGAGCAAGCTCTTTTGCCAAGGTGCTCTTGCCAATACCCTTGAGTCCTTCAAGGTGGAACCATAGGTGCTGGCCGTTACGTTCCATCCCATTAGCAACCACAGCCTGTGCTGCTTCGTCGTGACTTACTGCGTATCTTCTTGTTGATAAGCTCATGGCTTGTTCTCCGTTTTGTTTAGTGTTTGGTGTAGGAATCCTACACATTCGGTCAGTTGGTTGTAGATAGTAGTATCCCATACCATGTAGACATTATACAGGATACTACGTGTTATGTCAAAGTACCTAGATAGCTTACACATCAAGTGATGGTAGGCCAGCTAAGATTCCTTGAAGCTCGGTGTGCTTTTGAACCCGTAGGTTCTCGCTATTCTTGATGATCTCGGTGTTCATGCCGTAGAGCGCACTCTCTAGCTGGTCAGCCACAGCAATCATCTGCGTGTCGTTGGTCAGGTTGAAGTCGCGCATAAGATTGATTAGATCCTTGGCCGTATCGAACACACTGCTGTGCATCCTGCCGTACTTCTGGTTACCCTGTGCATCGACCTCATCCTTGGGTGCAAGCTGCCGCACCAGTACAGTCAGGTTGTCACGTAACCTGTTCCACACATCATTGACCGCCGCTTGTATTGTGTGGTCGAAGTGCTGCTGAAACTGTTGCTTGAGTGCATCCTGTGCCTCGCTCTCAAGATCCAGCACATAGTGGCTAGCCTGTGGAATCGGCGCAGTGGTTACCTCCCAACGATACTTGGAACGTACCACTTCCTTGGACGGGTACAGTGTGCGGTCATACATACCGCCCAGCGTAGACAGGTGCTCAGACACCGCGAAGTCGTATGACTCTAGGAATATGCGAAGTAGGTTGTTGTACTCGTTCTCATAGTCACCCAGCATGGGTAGCAGGTTGTTCAGAAGACGTAATGTGGTAACGAGCCGCCAGCCGCCATCCTCCCAAGGCATTGTGGCCGCTGCAAAGTCCTTGCGTGGCACCGCTGCGATCCAGTTCTTTAGGTTGTGATACTCAATGCAGTCGGCAAGTATGTCCTTCTTAGCAGTGAGCGCCGATACCTTGGCACCGTTAGCGCGTGCGACTTGAGCCGCTGCGTGCCTGTCTTTCTTGGTGGTGCGGAACTCACCGATACTCAGCTTGATCTTGACCGCACTAGAAGCGATGCTCTGCGGGTCGATGGTTGGCGCTACCGCCAGTTGTTGAATGTTGTTTGCTTGTTCCATTGGAACCTCCTGTTTGTTTAATATTTACTAGCTATTCAGGTGGGGTGGGGGGATAGGACAGGTTATGTATCAAACACAATGCCTTCTTCTTTATGCGGGTAGACATCAATACCTGCCGTCCCCGTTTTTAAGCGCCATATGTTTGAAGCTTCCACCGCAGCGGCGTATGTCGTTTTAGCCTCAACTACGACCTTACCTTTTCTAACGTGTACGCACGTATACGTATGTACTTCTGCGTTTGATTGCTGAATGTTGTTTGCTTGTTCCATAGGAACCTCCGTTTTGCTTAGTGTTTTGTGTAGGATTCCTACACGGTTTATTTAGATACGATTCTGCGTGTCAGCACGTATATCCACCCACCACGGTATTCCTTGTCCTGATAACTAGGTTCGTCTGGACAACGGCAAGTACGTATCAGTGTGTAGATGTCCTGCAAATCAAGTCTTTTAAGCACTTGCCAAGCAGCTAAATCGTGGTTTTCATCCTCGGCCATATCTTCATTTAGATCGAAGAAAAAGCAGCCCTCAGAGTCACTGCCCATCTCGCGCCCAAAGAGCAGGGAGTCGCTGATAAAAATGTTAGCGACAATATCGCTGCCCCCGTGCCACTTACGACTACCCCAAGTGCATATGAAGGGCATATCATGCCGCTCTATCCTCGCGTCACTTAGCGACTTGTTACTTTCTAGTTCTTCCATTGCTTTCTCCTACTGAACTGATACAAGCACCGCGCTATTGCGTAGTGCCGACAGGTTTACTGGTGCGCCATTGCCGTTGGATAGCCACTGTAACGCCTCGCCGTCATAGTCCTTACCCCTTGTGTACACACGCGCTGGTACTTTAGCTAGTGTGAGTAAGGCATTGAGTCGGGACTGTGTTGTGCGCGTCGGCCAACCAGCATTACTTACCCATAACTTCTTTACCCCATCCCGATTCGACATAACGGCAATGCGGTTGCCGTGCAGTAGCAGGTTTAGGTCATGGGTTACGGGGTCGCGTGTAGACATGGTGTTGCCCATCGCTTTGGTCTCGCCCTTAACGAACGCACCTATAACTTCTTTCTCTATCTTACGCATTACGAATATCCTCATTAAGAATTACGGTCATGTCTGGGAATAACCGTGCAATACCACTGTTTGTGAACGTATGCTCATCAATCTCTACCATCTTTCCTTCTTTGGTAAGGTTACAGTCGTTCCAAAAACCTTCCTCGTTTTCGTCCCAGTCCATATCGTCACCGTACCAAGTGCTAACGTAATATTTGTGTATCTCGTCAGCGGCTTCTAAAGTTTCAGCCTGAAACATGATGATTTCTCTGTATTCAAACTCGCCATTTTGCTCTTTAATCTCTGCTAACCAATATTTCATTCTTCACTGTCTCTGTTTTGTTTAGTGTTGTGTGTAGGATTCCTACACAAAGTTGGTGTCGGTGTGGGTCTCCCAACCGACAGATATATTGTCTCACATATAACGTGTTATGTCAAGCGTGTAGTGGTAGTTGGTGGTGTTTGGTGGTGGGGCGCGTAATGTACGGTAATGTACGTTAATGTTCGTTAGCGTAGGTTTGTAAGTCCTTGAAAAGTAAGTAATGTTCTAATGTTCGCTTTTTTACAGAATTGAATGGGTGTTTAACTTCGCAAAAGAGAAGCGAACATTGCCTTTCTCTTTCCTTTTTTACTCTCAAAATTCTAGGGGTATATATATATTTATAGAAAAAACGAACATTATATATATATAGGTCTTATCCTATGCTGGGGAAACCTCAGATACTCTCAGATACCATCAGATACCACCAAACTAATGTACGTTTTTGCCCTTAAAAAAACGTACATTACACGAACATTACCGAACATTACGGAACATTAGGATCGAACATTACCCGCACCTCTAATCTAGGAACTGGTTTCGGGTTTTGTGTAGGAATCCTACACACAACGTGTGCTGTGCACCGCTGCTCTGTGCTCAGGCGCACATCTAATCTAGGAACTGGTTTCGTAGAAACAAAAAAAAGCCCCGCCGAAGCGAGGCCGTGTGGTTGGTGGGTTGGTTACTTGTTGAAAGCCTTCATTGCTTGGATCATCACTTCAGTGAACCGCGCTTGTTCTTCCAGACTGTATTGCGCAACGGTGTTAAGCATTGTGACTAATCGCGGATCACGGATGGCCGGTGGCAGTGTACCCTTAGCTTCGGGTGCTGTACCTGATTCGATCTCGCGCTCGGCCACGTTACCTTTTGTGCTATCGGTGCCGCTAGCAGTGTTGGACTGTGGCAGTTTAGGCGCCTTCGATTTCGCCGATTCTGATTTGCGTGATGGCTTGGCAAGTATCACGTTTGCAGTATCGCGCAGGTCAGCCATACCAGAGCTGATTTTATTGTTTGCGCTGGCTTGGGCATTGGTAAACTTTTTGACTTTCGCTTTCTGCGCCTTTGTCTGCGGTTTTTTGTTGCCATCGGCCAATTGCAGTTTGTGCTCGGCCACATCGTCACGAGTCATAGCGACAATATGCTTCAGCGTGAATCCCGCGAAGGCGGCACCGAATCGGTCGCTACTCGCGTGAATGTAGGCAGCGCGTAGCGCCTCATACTTTTGCGGGTTCGCTGTCTTAGCGGTTAGATCCTCGACTCGGATCATTGGCGAGTGATCCGCTCGCACGTAGCGTTGCGAAGCCACCGACCATTCTTTACCGAGCAAATGCGCTAAGGCATCGCGGCGTGAACCTTCCGCCTTAAAGAATTCTACGGTGCGGCCAAAAATGGCGGCGCGTGTTGTTGGCTTCAGATCAATTACTTTCTTTTCGTTTGACACGTTGTGTCTCCTTTTTTGTTTATGTGATGTCGGTTAACCGACCAAACAAATACTACGCCATAACGTGTTATAGGCAAGTTTTTACTAGGCCAGCGAATCAGTGTAGGATTCCTACACAAAAAAGGGCACCGCCCCCCTACCACCCCGCACACTGTTTGTGACTCCGCACTGCCTATGTATTACTAATTTACTCAAATAATCACAATTTTCCTCAGTTTGTACATCACCTGACGTTTTCTGGTAGCATCTAATGGTTTTCTGTACACAGGAGACCCCCCACCCTAAAAATTTAAGTCCCTGTACCTATAAAAATTTTTTGTGTATATTGCCGCCAACGACCTCTGAGTCTGCATACAATTTATGACGTTACTGATAGAACCCGAAATCGGCGTTCCTTATTCTGATGACATATCTCTTGTCGATCTCAAAGAGAGAGCGGCAGCGGCGTGCAATACGGCGCAGAAACTTGCAGAACACGGACTAGATATTGAACCCTCCAAGGAAGATGAAGATGTGGCAGCAAAACTTGCTGTCGCTTATGCGGACGATCCTGAGAAAACTTCTAAGGTCGCTAGCACGCGGAAGACGGCGGCGCTTACACCTGCCTCACTCGTACTTACAAACAACATACTCCAAGAGTTCGGTCACGCTGTTGCAGAAAGTGCCGTCGAGATCCGACACCTAGTTACAAACAAGCTCCTGCTGGAGTCAGAGAATGCTGACCCGCGTATACGCATCCGTGCGTTGGAGCTTCTAGGTAAGATCTCAGACGTAGGGTTGTTTGCAGAGAAGTCAGAAGTCACTGTCACACACCAATCTACGGATGATCTGCGTAACAAGTTACGTAGTAAGCTAGAGAAGTTGGTGAACCCGGACGAGGATGTGATAGAGGACGCAGAGTATACAGATGCTTGAGGCCGTTCCCGACTTTACCGAGGAAGAAGTCCAGCACATGCTGGATAACTTAGATTCTTTCTCAGATAAAGAGGTTGTGGAGATAAATCGCATCGTCGATGAGCTAGCTGTACGTAAAGCAAACCAAGAAGCCTTCGATGACCTCATAGAATTTTGTAAACGGATGCAGCCAGACTACATTGTTGGCAAACACCACCGCATTTTGGCTGATTTGCTCATGTCAATTGAGCAGGGAGACAAAGATCGCATCTGTGTAAACATCCCACCACGCCACGGCAAGTCTCAACTCGTGTCTATTTTCTTTCCAGCGTGGTTTTTGGGGCGAAATCCGGGCAAAAAGGTGATGATGGTGTCTCACACCACCGATTTAGCGGTGGATTTTGGCCGAAAAGTGCGAAATTTGATCTCTACAGACGCCTATCAGGGTATTTTCTCCACCGTACAGCTTGCAAGCGACTCAAAATCAGCCGGTAGATGGAACACAAACACAGGTGGTGAGTATTACGCCTGCGGTATTGGCTCTGCACTGGCTGGTCGTGGTGCAGATTTGCTGTTGGTGGACGATCCGCACTCAGAACAGGACGTAATTAACGGTAATTTCTCTGTATTTGAGAAAGCCTACGAGTGGTTTACCTTCGGAGCGCGTACTCGTCTCATGCCGGGGGGCCGTGTTGCAATAATACAGACAAGATGGCACATGGATGACCTCACTGGGCGTGTCACACGCGACATGACGCAGAATGAGCGGGCGGATGAGTACGAGGTCGTCGAATTCCCTGCCATACTAGAAGTAGAGGACGAAGAGACAGACGACATAGTGGAGAAACCGCTGTGGCCTGAGTTCTTTGATCTTGACGCGCTTCTACGTACTAAAGCGTCTATGCCTACATTCCAGTGGAACGCGCAGTATCAGCAGACGCCCACGGCAGAAGAGGCTGCGCTGGTCAAGCGTGAGTGGTGGCAGATATGGGAGCAGGAGAACCCTCCCCAGTGTGAATACATAATTATGTCGCTGGACGCGGCAGCAGAAAAACATAACCGCGCCGATTTCACCGCACTTACTACGTGGGGTGTATTCCTGTATGAAGAGACTGGTGCGTACAACATCATCTTACTGAACAGTATAAAGCAGCGGATGGAGTTTCCAGAGCTGAAAGAGATGGCGCTGGAGGAGTATACCGACTGGGAACCTGATGCGTTCATTGTGGAGAAGAAGTCATCGGGCACTGCGCTGTACCAAGAGATGAGACGTATGGGGTTGCCTGTGTCAGAGTATACCCCCCACAGAGGGTCAGGTGATAAGCTAGCTCGCTTGAACTCAGTATCTGATATTGTAGCGTCTGGTCTGGTGTGGGTGCCTGCTACACGGTGGGCAGAAGAGGTTATAGAGGAGATTGCTGGATTTCCGTTTATGAGCCATGATGACTTAGTTGACTCGACAGTCATGGCACTGATGAGATTTAGGCAGGGTGGCTTTATACGACTACCGACAGATGAGCCTGAAGAACAACGGTATTTCAAAAGGCGCGGAAGCGGCTACTACTAGAGATTTATTATGGCTATTGAAAAAGGTTTGTATGCTGCCCCCGAAGGCATTGAGACAGAAGCTGTAGAAGAAAGTGCGCTTGAGATTGAGATTGTCAACCCAGACGCGGTGACTCTGGATGATGGCAGTATGGAGATCACACTGATCCCCGGCGGTGACGATACAGATGTCATTGATTTCGGAGACAACATCGCAGACGCGATGGAGGACAGTGACCTCATTGCCTTAGCCGAAGAACTTGTTGGTCTTGTAGATTCAGATATAGCCAGCCGTAAGGATTGGGCTGATACGTTCGTCAAGGGTTTGGATGTGCTGGGCTTCAAATACGAAGAGCGCACTGAGCCGTGGGAAGGCGCGTGTGGTGTGTACTCTACAGTCCTTGCTGAAGCGGCCATACGTTTTCAAGCGGAAACTATGTCCGAGACGTTCCCCGCCGCTGGCCCTGTGAAGGTAAAAGTCCTTGGGGAAGAAACTAAGGACAAGGAAGAGGCTGCACAGCGCGTAAAAGCCGATATGAACTACGAGCTTACTGAGCGCATGGTGGAGTACAGGCCCGAACATGAACGCCTGCTATACAGCCTTGGTTTGGCTGGTAGTGCGTTTAAGAAGGTGTATTTTGATCCAAACATAGGTCGTCAAACGGCTGTATACATACCAGCAGAAGATGTGGTGGTGCCATACGGCGCATCGCATGTAGAAAGTGCAGAACGTGTTACGCATATCATGCGTAAGACCAAGAACGAGCTGAAGAAGCTACAGGCTGTAGGGTTCTACAAAGACGTAGAGCTAGGCGAGCCGACTCCGTATCACACGGATATAGAAGAGCGTAAGGCTGAAGAGGGTGGCTACTCGCTCACTGACGATGACCGCTTCACGTTGTATGAGATACACGCCGACTTAGTTATAGAAGGTGTGGATGCAGAAGACGGTGACGAAGAGGATCAGATAGCGAAGCCCTACGTTGTGACGCTAGAGCGCGGCAACAACAAGATTTTAGGCATTCGTCGTAACTGGAGCGAAGAAGATGAGTTGATGTTGAAGCGTCAACACTTCGTACATTACGTATATGTGCCCGGATTTGGGTTCTACGGGTTAGGTCTTATACACATAATAGGGGGGTACGCTAAGGCGGGTACTTCCATCATACGGCAGCTTGTAGACGCTGGTACGTTGTCTAACCTGCCCGGAGGTCTCAAGTCTCGTGGGTTGCGTATTAAGGGTGATGACACTCCCATAGAGCCGGGAGAGTTCAAGGATGTGGATGTGCCGTCAGGCAGCATTCGTGACAACATCATGCCGCTTCCTTATAAGGAGCCTAGCCAGACCCTACTTGCTTTGCTCAACCAGATCACCACAGAAGGCCGTAGGCTGGGTGCTATCAGCGACATGAACATTTCGGACATGTCAGCAAACGCCCCTGTAGGGACAACTCTGGCGCTCTTAGAACGTACCTTGAAGCCTATGGCTGCGGTACAAGCGCGTGTTCACTATGCTATGAAGCAAGAGTTTAAGATGCTCAAAGCGATCATGGCTGAGAACGCACCGGAGCAGTACGACTACCAGCCGTATCGGGGCGCGGTATCTGCCCGTGTATCCGATTACATGATGGTGGATGTGATACCCGTCAGTGATCCGAACAGCTCTACGATGGCTCAACGTGTAGTTCAGTATCAGGCAGTGTTGCAGATGTCACAGTCTGCGCCTCAGATATATGACTTACCGCAGCTACACCGGCAGATGATTGAAGTATTAGGCGTTAAAAACGCGGACAAACTTGTTCCTACAGAGGACGACGCAAAACCGACCGATCCGGTCAGCGAAAATATGGATGCGCTTGTTGGCAAGCCGATGAAAGCGTTCATATACCAAGATCACGACGCCCATATAGCGACTCACACGGCGTTTATGCAAGACCCGATGATTATGCAGTCTATTGGGCAAAACCCCCAAGCAAAGCCGATTATGGCGGCGCTACAGGCGCACATTGCAGAACACCTTGGCTTCCGTTACCGCAAGCAGGTAGAAGAGAAGCTAGGTGCACCGCTACCACCTCCGGGCGAGCAGTTGCCAGAGCAGGTGGAGGTAAATTTGGCGAGGCTGGTAGCAGACGCAGGCAAGCAGCTCACTCAGCAACACCAGCAGCAGGCCGCACAGCAGCAAGCGCAGCAGAAAGCTCAAGATCCTGTTATTCAGATGCAGCAAGCAGAGCTACAGATCAAGCAGCAAGAAGTGCAGCGTAAAGCCGCTAAAGATCAGATGGACTTGCAGGTCAAGCAAGCAGAACTAGAACTGAAAGCTCGCGATCAGATGCAAGACGCGCAAATAGATCAGGCCGAGCTAGCTCTTAAAGAACAAGAGTTAGTGCTAGAAGCTAAGAAAGACGGCGTAAAGATGGCCGCAGAGCGCCGCAAGAACAACGCAAAGGCCGACGTAGATCTGCTAAAAGCGATGAAGGATTCTAATAACAATAGAGGCCAATAATGGCTAAAACCGTCTTTGACGTGCTAAGAGAAAAAATCGAGTCCGACAAGGACTCTGCACTACAATTTCTAAGTAGTGGAGGGGCAAAAGACTTCTCCATGTATAAGGAAACCACAGGTTTAATTCGGGGTCTCGAAACCTGTCTGGGCTATGTAGAAGACCTCTCGCGCAACTTGGAGTATGGAGATGACTGATATTGCAGAAGCAATAGTCAATGAAGAAGAGTTTGAAGCACAAATACCTACGCCTGTGGGCTATAGGATATTGATTGCTATGCCGCATGTCGAAGAGACTTTTGAAGGCACAGACTTACTTAAATCTGTTACCACAAAAACCCACGAACAAGTCATGTCAATTATTGGCCTTGTGTTGGATATGGGCGATCAAGCCTATTCTGATGCAGACCGATTCCCTACTGGCCCTTGGTGTAAGCAGGGCGATTATGTAATGTTTCGTGCTAATACGGGCACTAGGTTTTCTATAGCTGGTAAAGAGTATCGTTTGATGAACGACGACTCTATTGAGGCTGTTGTACCTGATCCTCGTGGTGTTGAGAGAGTATAAGGAGTAAGTTATGCCGTTCCAAAAAGTAGAATTTAATTTTCCTGATGACGAAGAACAGGAGCTGACGGTGGAGGTAGAAGACTCCAGCGCCGTTGAAATTGACACGTCGGGTAAAAAGACAGCCGAAGATTACAAAGAGGCTGAAGTCGAAGTTGAAGCGGAAGAAGCGGAAGAAGCGGAAGAAGCAGAAGAGGAGTTTGACATTGAGGTTGTCGATGACACTCCTGTAGCAGACCGTAATCGTAAGCCTTCTGAGCCACCTAGTGACGTTACTGAAGAAGAATTAGAAAATTATTCTAAGAAGGTTCAGAACCGCCTCAAGCACTTTAGCAAAAGCTACCATGATGAGCGGCGAGCTAAAGAAGCAGCCGAGCGTGAGCGACAAGAGTTAGAGCGGTTGGCTCAAAAACTTGTTGACGAGAACAAAGAGCTAAAAGGCAATGTGGCTAAAAACCAAGAAGCGTTGCTAGAGCAAGCAAAGAAAAACGCTAGCTCTGAAGTGGAGTCTGCAAAACAGGCGTATAAGGTTGCTTACGAAGAAGGTGACGCCAATGCAGTTGTTGAGGCACAAGAAAGCCTAACTTCTGCTAAGTTAAAGTCAGAACGCCTAAATAACTTCAGGGTGCCTGCTTTACAGGAGGAAGAAACTCCTGTACAAGACATTGAATTAACTGACACCCAAGAGGTCTACCGAGACACTAGAGCCGAAGAGTGGAGAGCAAATAACTCTTGGTTTGATACTGACCCCGAAATGCAAAGTTTTGCTCTGGGCGTGCATCAAAAGCTAGTGAATGATGGGGTAGACCCCCGAAGTAACGAATACTACGAGCGTATTGATGCTCGTATGCGACAAGTGTTCCCTGACCAATTTGAGGAGGAAGTTCCCAAGCAAACAGTGAAGCGAAGTTCAAATGTGGTGGCACCCGCTACGCGGAGCACCAAACCTAAGAAGGTTACATTAACGCCAACACAAGTAGCTTTATCCAAACGTCTTGGTATAACTCCCCAAGAATACGCCAAACAGATGGCTGCATTAGAAAGAGGAAACGACTAATGGCTGAGAATAGAATCAAGAGAGACAACGATACCCGCGAAACTAAGGCTCGCAAGAGACATTGGGTAAAACCAGATGTCTTACCTACTGTTGATGTAGGAGATGGCTACGTTCCACGTTGGGTTCGTATTTCTACTCTTGGAGTAACAGACGCCACCAATGTTTCCTCCAAATTACGTGAAGGTTGGGAGCCTGTGAAGGCCGAAGATCACCCAGAGATATTGTCTGACAGAAGCGAAAGGTTTGAAAGCAATATAACTCAGGGTGGACTACTGCTTTGTAAGGCTCCAAGAGAGATGGTTGAAGAACGTAATGAGCATTACGAACACCAGACCAGATCACAGATGCATTCTGTAGACAACAACCTCATGCGCGAAAACGATCCTCGTATGCCTTTATTCAACGAGCGCACCACAAAAGTTACCAACTTTGGTAAAGGTAATTAAATTTTTTGTTAAGAGGTTAACATCATGGCTTATCCAACAGTCGATGCCCCTTATGGGCTAAAGCCGGTAAAGCTGCTTAGTGGTGTTCCATACGTAGGTACTACTCGTCAATACAGTATAGCTAGTGGCTATGCTACGAGTATCTTCTACGGGGATGCTGTACAGCTCGTTACCGGAGGCACCGTTGAGCGTGATACGTTCGATGCTGCCATGACTCCAATCGGAGTTTTCATGGGTGTAACTTACACCGATCCTAGTACGGAACAGTTGACTTTCAAGCAATACTATCCAGCTAGCACCGTTGCTTCAGATATTAAAGCATACGTGTGTGACGCTACTGACGTATTGTTCAAAGTTGCTGTTGTATCGTCTGGCACCACCATTGGTGATTTAGCTATCACTGATATTGGCGCTAACGTAGCTGGAGTAAACAACACCGGAAGCACCGTAACAGGTAATTCTGCAAGTGCTATCTCAGATACGTCTGCTACCACTAATACACTTCCTTTCCGCATTGTAGCCTTGGTTGAAGAGACCAAGAACTCTTCTGGCGGATTTACTGAAGCGTATGTTAAGTGGAATGCAGGACATGCGTTCAACAACCTCACTGGCATTTAAGGAGTAAGGTAAAATGGCAATTTCTCGCGCCCAGCTACTGAAAGAACTCCTGCCCGGACTAAACGCATTGTTTGGTATGGAGTACGCAAAATATGGTGAAGAGCACTCGGAGATTTTTGAATCAGAAACCTCTGACCGTTCTTTTGAAGAAGAAACCAAGCTGTCAGGCTTCTCCGCTGCACCCGTTAAAGACGAAGGTGCTGCGATTGAGTATGACAACGCACAAGAAGCATTCACTGCTCGTTATACGCACGAGACCGTGGCTATGGGCTTTTCGATCACTGAGGAAGCAATTGAAGATAATCTCTACGATTCGCTCTCTGCACGTTATACGAAAGCTCTAGCACGCGCTATGGCGTACACCAAGCAAGTGAAAGCGGCTGCTATCCTTAACAACGCATTTGCTGCGGGCACCACTTATGGTGATGGACAGACTCTATGTTCAACCGCACACCCGCTTGTTTCTGGTGGCACCAACTCAAACCGTCCAACTACCGCTGCTGATCTTAACGAGACTTCATTAGAAGCCGCCGTTATTCAGATTGCAGGTTGGACTGATGAGCGCGGCCTCTTGATTGCGGCACGTCCTACTAAGCTGATTATTCCGCCGAACCTACAGTTCGTAGCAACTCGTTTGCTTGAGACTGAAGGTCGCGTTGGAACGGCTGACAACGATTTGAACGCACTGCGTAATAACGGCTCTATTCCGGGCGGTTATGCGATCAATCATTATCTGACTGATACTGATGCGTTCTTCTTGATGACTGACGTACCGAATGGCTTGAAGCACTTTGTTCGTGCTCCGATGGCTACATCTATGGATGCAGACTTCGACACTGGCAACTCGCGCTATAAAGCCCGCGAGCGTTACTCTTTCGGCGTATCTGACCCACTTGGGGTTTTCGGATCACCCGGAGCGTAATACGCTACACAAAGAAGGGGGCACATGTTGCCCCTTTTCTTTTTCTACTGTATAAAACAACTATCCCTGACAGGTGCATCCCGCATCTGACACTAGCCACGACAGGAGATCCATATGGCTAATACTACGTTCAACGGCCCCGTTCGTTCAGAGAACGGCTTTCAAATGGTTTCTAAAAATGCCACCACTGGCACTATCACCGTAACTAGCGGCGATAAGATGTCTGTAGAGGCTGTAGGCAGCGCAGGTATTGAAGGCACTGCTGCTGTATATGTTACTCAGGTGAATCGCTTGAAGAGCGACGTAACCACCAACGTCAATATCGTTAAAACTACGATTATGATTGACCTTACTGGCCTAAAAGATGGCGGTACGGCTGGTGATATTATCGGTAAGGATGGCTCTGGTGTTGCATACATCGGGCAGGTCACAACTGCTAACCAAGGCGTTGTTTTTGGTGTAACCATGACTTGTGTTGAAACACCCGCTGGCGGTAGCACAGACATTGATCTGTACTCAGCAACTGAAGGCACTGGCGTGAACGATACTGCAATCGGTGACTTGACTGAAACTCAGATCATCAATGCTGGTGCAGCTTCTGCTGGCACTATGGTTGCTGGTGGCGATATTGCTGCTGACCAATACCTGTATCTAGTTAGCCAAGGCACTGGCGATGCAGCCTACACTGCCGGACGTTTTCTTATTGAAATCACAGGCTATGACATAGCGTCTTAGTAGGAGTCTGACATGGCTGATGCAGTAGCTTCCCAAACAATAGTTGATGGGCCGTCCCATGTAGCTATTAAATTTACAAACATCTCTGATGGCACTGGTGAGTCTGCCGTGACTAAAGTGGATGTTAGTGCGCTAGAAGCAGATTCACGCACTGGGTTGTCTTGCACTGACGTTAACATAGAGCGTGTATGGTGGCAGTGCATTGGCATGAAGGTGCGTATCTTGTTCGACGCAGACACAGATGTCATGGCGATAGAACTAGGTGAGAACCAAAGTGGTAACCACGACTATTCTATATTTGGTGGTTTGGTAAACAATGCAGGCACCGGCAAAACGGGAGATGTGAAGTTCACTACCGTTGGAGCCAGCAGTGGAGATACCTACACCGTCATTCTGTACATGCGTAAGAAGTTTGGATAATACCCTTGCGTAATTACTACAAAAAGAAAGCTGAAAGCTGCCCTTCGTTTAAGAAAGGTGGTATGGCTGGTATGTCTATAAAAAGTGGGGACAAGCGCCCCACTAAATCTGGCGCTGGAATGACAAAGAAAGGCGTTGCGAAATATAGACGGCAGAACCCCGGAAGCAAGTTGCAAACGGCGGTTACTGAGAAAAGTCCTACGGGCAAACGAGCGGCACGCAGAAAATCTTTCTGTGCGCGTTCAGCGGGTCAAATGAAAAAATTCCCTAAAGCAGCAAAAGACCCTAACTCAAGGCTGCGACAGGCGCGAAGAAGATGGAGATGCTAAATTGGCATACTTACAAAGCAATATCCCACACTTTAAGTGTTGGGTGCGGCGGGAGTATACCCATAACCATGAGAAGTACCAAGGCGAGTTTATTCACGCTATGGCTATCGCGGTTACGACTATACCCTGTAGGTGTTTGAGTTTTCAGGTAATTTTTACTGGAGCAGAAACTTACGATGACGAGAACGAACCCAACGTACATGGCGGCGCTATGTGGGCACGTATGCCTATAACAGCGTTATGCGGTGACACTCCGTATGATGAGTGGCCGGTGCCTATGGACGTATGGGCAGCACAGCCTTGGGACTGTAGTTCTCGCACACACGCTGTTTATGTGCTTGATAGGGCAACACCATGCCCTTGGCTTGCAAAGATAGACGGCGAAATGTATCCAGCAAAGTACATGTTTACGGTGGATTACACAGATTCAGAAATAGGCGATGACCCTGCACAGCATAAGCAGAGTCACGTTATGGAACTTTTAGACGCTGGCGAGTGGACGGGCAACATCATAGCCCTACCTAATAATAGAGTACGTGTTACTCACCCAGCATGGTTTGAGACAGGCGAGGGGGCACCAGATTTTAGACCTTCTCAATATGTGCATTACAGCAAATCTGATTTGGATTACACGTTAGATACCAACCAGATATTTAACAACCTATACGCGGAGTAAGTTATGGCGATGAGTAAGAAACCCAAAGGCTACATGGCTGGCGGCAAGATGACATCTAAGATGAAAGCCAAGGGTATGAAAAAAGGCGGTAAGCGCGTTAGTGATGCTTTTGCTAAGGTAAAAGCTAAAATGCTGGCAGAAGGAGCGCCAATCGAAGAAAAGAAGAAAAAGAAAAAGGTAGTTGGTTCTCCTGCTAGCGGTGCAAGGCGTCGTCCCGCTATGATGGCTGGTGGCATGATGAAGTCCAAAATGTCTACTAAAGGTGGAATGCGGGGAGGTAAGAAGCCCCCCGGTATGAAAGCTGGCGGTAAGTTTCCAGATCTTACGGATGACGGTAAAGTAACTAAGAAAGATATACTGAAGGGCCGTGGCGTACCCGGATTTAAGGCTGGTGGAAAACCTAAGGGTTACGCCGCAGGTGGCATGAAGTCCAAGATGGCCACCAAGAAAAAAGCTACCAAGCAGAAGGTTCGCGGTGCCGGTATCGCTCGTAAGGGTGTACGTCCAGCGAAGATGCGCTAATGAGGCGTTATTACAAGTCAGGTGGGAAAATATGTCCGTCAGGGAAAGCGTGGGCTAAACGCACCTTTGACACATACCCGTCTGCTTACGCAAATATGGCTGCATCTAAGTATTGCAAAGACCCTAGCTACGCTAAAGGCAGCAAGAAAAAGAAGAAGTAATGGACGTGTATCGGGTGCAGACAGGTACTAAATACGGCACGTTGTTTGCGGACAATGATGCTGACCTTGCTAAACTCAAGACGTGGTTCATTGACAACATCAAACTTGATCTAGCGGAAGACAGTACGCTTACTGACAGTGTAATAAGTCAAACGATAGACAACTGGGAAGAGGATTTTGACTTGTTGGCTAAACCTGTTTCTTATGATGTTACCGAGCAAGGACTGCGTGAGGCGCTTGCTGGAGGCTATACGGCGGCTGGTGGCAATACAGTCATCAACAAAAGTATGGGCTTAGAGGCTTGGAGTTAGGGGTATGGGCGATCTTAAAAAATGGCGTGACCAAGATTGGGTTCGTATCGGCACCGATGGCAAGATCAAGGGGCCGTGCGGCACGTCTAAAGATAAAAAGAACCCAGATCGTTGTTTGCCAAGGTCTAAGGCGCAGTCATTGAGTCAGTCTGAACGTGCTACTACAGCACGTAAAAAGAAGCGTGCTGGCGCACAGGGGCAGCAAGTAGTGAGTAACACAAAAGCTGCTAAAGTCAGAACCGCAAAAGCGGGCGGTATGATCCGCGAAAATCATAAAGGTTGCGGGGCTGTAATGGGCAACCGTAGAAAGAAAACTTTGTACGTAAGAGGTACTAAGAATGGCTAAGTTAGAAGTTTTTCAGAACGGTAATTTTTCTGATGGTAGGCCCGTATTCCAAGTTGGTAGCAAGAACGAAGACGGCACTTACAACATCGTAAACGCTAGCTTGATGAGTGAAGAAGAAGCGAATGCGGTATTAGCCGAGCTACAGCCTGCGCCTAAGAAAGAAGCGGCACCTAAGAAAGCTCCAGCTAAAAAAGCAGCTAAGAAGAAGTAAATGACTACCTCTGGAACAACAGCATTTGATATGGACTTCACGGAGATCGCTGAAGAAGCGTGGGAACGTGCGGGTCGTGAGATGCGTTCTGGGTATGACTTACGCACTGCCAGACGCTCTATGAATTTGATGACTATTGAGTGGCAGAATCGTGGCATTAACTTGTGGACTATTGACGAAAAAACTATAAACCTCGTACAAGGTATTTCTGAATACACGTTACCTGCTGACACAATAGACCTTTTGGAACAGCAAATACGCACAGGCAGCGGTAATGTAGCTACACAGGCTGATCTAACTATAAACCGAATTAGTGTTAGTACATATGCTTCTATACCTAACAAACTAACTCAAGGTAGGCCGATTCAGGTTTATATAGAGCGTTTGCGGGATGCCCCTAAAATCAACGTGTGGCCTGTACCTGAGAACAACGACTACGTTTTCTACTACTGGCGTATGCGTCGTATAGAAGATGCGGGGAGCGGCATACAAACCGCTGATATGAACTTTAGGTTTTTCCCCTGCTTAGTTGCGGGGTTGGCGTACTACATATCTATGAAAGATCCAGACTTAGCGCCCCGCATACCTATGCTGAAAGACATGTATGAAGAGCAGTTTAGACTTGCCGCAGAAGAAGACAGGGTTAAAACACCGGCTCGCTTTGTGCCGAGAATAGGTTATGTCTAATCGTTTTGCTTCAGCACGGAAAGCCATTGCAGAATGCGACATCTGTGGGTTTCAGTACAAGTTACGTGAGTTAAAGAACTTAGTACGCAAAGGGCGCGACACTAACTTAAAAGCGTGCCCTGAGTGTTGGAGTCCTGACCACCCACAACTAAAATTGGGCGAGTTCCCTGTCAATGACCCACAAGCTATACGTGACCCAAGACCTGATAAAAGTCTTGGAGAAGCGGGAAGCACCAGCAGTAGGCAGATACAGTGGGGGTGGAACCCTGTAGGGGCGGGCAATGACCCATTTAATTTAACGCCTAATAACCTTGTTGCTACAGGGGAAGTAGGTACAGTAACGGTAACGACAACTTAGGTGATCTTATGAAAAATACGAGCACAGTAAAGCCGGTAAAAAATGCTCCTAAGACGGACATGAAGAACGTAAAAACCACAGGAATAAAAATCCGTGGTACGGGTGCAGCTACAAAAGGAACTATGGCTCGCGGGCCTATGGCGTAAATTATGAGTATGACCTACTCGCAGTTAACGGCAAATATACAAGACATTTGTGAAACTACATTCACGAGCGATGAGCTTGCTATGTTTGTGCAGCAGACAGAACAGTTTATATACAACACTGTTCAGCTTCCGTCGTTAAGAAAAAATGTGTCTGGCACGATAACATCGGGTAACAAATACCTAGCCGTGCCTTCTGATTATTTGTACACGTACAGCTTGGCGGTGGTTAACGCTGATGGGTCGTTTGATTTTCTGCTCAATAAGGACGTTAATTTCATTCGTGAGGCGTACCCTACGCCTACATCTACAGGTGTTCCTAAGCACTACGCAAACTTTAATGATGAGACGTTCATCCTTGGCCCTACGCCAAACGCTAGCCTTACCGTAGAGTTGCACTATGGGTATTACCCAGAGTCGATTGTTACTGCTAGTACGCTACCGTGGCTTGGAGAGAACTTTGACTCTGCGTTGTTGAACGGTTCCTTGGTTGAAGCGATACGGTTTATGAAAGGTGAGCCTGATTTAGTTGCTATATACGACAAGATGTTTGGTCAATCTCTAACGCTGTTGAAGTCTTTAGGTGATGGCAAGTTGCGTGGAGACACGTATAGAGAAGGTCAGTACAGTCAGGCAGTTACGTAGTATGTTTTTTGGTGAAGTAGGCGCAGTTTCCGTAGCCACTACCGACAATAAAGGTCACGATCCAGAATTTTGGGCGCAGTCTATTTCAGATAGAGTTGTGAGTGTTGGAGGGAATTGTCACCCAGCCATCGCAGAGCAAGCAGAGGCGTTCAAAGAGGCGGTCAGGGCAACAGCCCTGTACTATATTAAAGAGGCTATAAAGAGCGACAGAACGACGCTTATTGGCGAGTTAGAGAAACAAGGCCAGAGTGAAATGGCTAATATAATTAGGAGGCTATAATGGCTATTACGACAGCGATGTGTACCAGCTTCAAAAAGGAACTTATGGAAGCAGTCCATAACTTTAAGAACACAGGCGGTAGCACGTTTAATCTTGCGCTGTACACAAGTTCTGCGAGCTTAGGTGCTGGTACGACAGCGTACACAACTTCAAATGAAGTGTCGGGTACAAACTATACGGCGAAAGGCGCGTCCCTTACGCGAGTTGACCCCAGTACATCGGGCACCACAGCACTGACAGACTTTGCCGACCTGACATTCTCAAATGCAACAGTTACCGCAAGAGGCGCACTTATATTTAACGACAGTGCTTCTGGTGATCCGTCTGTCTGTGCTTTGGATTTCGGTGGGGATAAGACATCAACTGCTGGTGACTTCACCATTCAGTTCCCTGCTGCTGATGCCTCTAACGCGATCATTCGCATCGCATAGGACTTAACGTGTGGCGAATGTTACTGGCTGGGGTAGAGGCACTTGGGGTGAGGGCGCATGGGGCGAAGAAGCTCCAGTTCTCGTCACGGGTGTCGCAGGCACTTCGGCAGTTGGCACAGTCACAGTTGATGCAGAGGCTAACACCAGCGTCACAGGCGTTGCAGGCACGGGTGCGGTTGGCACGGTTACAGTCGTCGCAGAAGCCAATGTTTCAGTCACAGGTGTTGCAGGTACTTCAGCCGTTGGCGCTGTCACTACTACAGCGGATGCAAATACTAGCGTCACAGGTAATGCAGGCACAGGTGCTGTTGGTACGGTCACAACGTCCGCAGCGGCTAACACTTCAGTTACAGGAGTCTCTGGAACAGGCGCGGTCGGGTCTGTTACTACATCTGCGGCAGCTAATACAAGCGTTACGGGTGTCACAGGCACAGGCGGTGTTGGCTCTGTCACCGTTACAGCAGCGGCTAGCACGAGCGTCACAGGTAATGTTGGTACGTCCGCAGTTGGTACGGTCACGGTTGATGCGTCAGGAACAATCATTGTCACAGGCGTTTCTGGTACGGGATCGGCTGGCTCCGTTACCACTGATGCAGCGGCGATTGTTGCAGCTACTGGCGTTGCGGGAACGTCCGCACTTGGCACCATATCGGTATCTTGCGACAACAACATCAGTGTTACAGGCGTTGCGGCAACCGCTTCTGTCGGTACGGTATCGACTACAGCAGAGGCTAATGTCACACCTATCGGAGTCAGCGCCACTGGAGAAATAACCCCAGTAAATGTTTGGGGATTAATAGATGATGCACAAACACCAAACTGGAGTACCATAGACTCCGCGCAAACGCCCAGTTGGTCAGATGTATCGGCAAGTCAAACCCCTGATTGGGAAGAGGTAGCTTAAAATGGCAACTTATGTAAACGATTTACGGCTCAAAGAGATCGCCACTGGTGACGAATCTGGTACGTGGGGCACGAGTACAAATACTAACCTCGAATTAATTGCAGAGGCATTTAGCTTTGGCACAGAAGCAATCACGACGAACGCTGATACTCATACTACTACTATTGCTGACGGTTCTACTGATCCCGGTAGGAGTCTTTTCCTTAAATACACTGGCACACTCGATTCTGCTTGCACCATAACTATTGGCCCGAATACCGTCTCTAAGCTGTGGCTCATAGAAAATGCAACAAGCGGATCACAAAACATCATCATCAAGCAGGGCAGCGGCGCGACTGTCACCATAGCCAACGGTCAAACCAAAGCGATCTACTCAGACGGTGCTGGATCTGGCGGTGCGATGGTGGATGCGTTTACTGATCTGTCTGTTCCCTCCTTGTTTGTTTCAGGCGACCTAGACGTTGATGGCACCACTAACCTAGATGCTGTTGATGTAGATGGTGCAGTAAACTTTGCAGCCGACGTAACCTTTGCTGACGGAGCAGACATCATCACCGCATCTGCTGGCACCTCCAACTTCCGCGCAGGTGTCAACGCAGGTAACAGCATTACCTCTGGCGGCAACTACAACGTGGTCGTGGGTGATGAAGCGGGTACGGCTTTGACCACGGGTGATAACAACGTAGCGGTGGGGTTTGAGGCACTTAAAACTGAAGATGCTCACGGTAATAATGTAGCAGTAGGGTATCAAGCCCTTAAAACGACTAATGCTGGCGCGGATGGCTACAACGTAGCTGTAGGCTCTTTGGCGGGAACCGCAATTACTACGGGACTTTACAACACCTTAGTAGGCGGGGCCGCTGGCGATGCTTTAACCGATGCTGATTTTAATATCGCAATTGGTTTGAATGCTTTAACCGCAGACACTTTAGGTAGCAGATCTATTGCGATTGGTAAAGGCGCTTTAGAAACTCAAAACTTTACTACTGCTACAGATACTTATAACACGGCAATTGGACATGATGCAGGTAACGACATCACCACGGGAGTTCAAAACGTCCTCATCGGTGGTCTGGCAGGTGACGCAATTACCACAGGAAATAGCAACGTATCGGTAGGCCACGGCTCTTTAAGCGCGAACACAGCATCGCACAGAAATACAGCAATCGGTGAGTTTGCTTTATCTGCATTGAACATCACCACTAGCACTAATGCTTACAACACGGCGCTAGGGTATCAAGCAGGTGCGGCAGTCACCACGGGAGTTGA
>Ga0208645_1000624_pt1 | contig 36163 bp, 31 predicted proteins | sample VirMetDEL_Sep_01_FD_184519 | JGI IMG/M metagenome (GOLD analysis project Ga0208645, IMG submission 184519) | Aqueous microbial communities from the Delaware River and Bay under freshwater to marine salinity gradient to study organic matter... | ecosystem: Environmental > Aquatic > Marine >... | reverse complement strand
GAAACGCACCACGGCCGCAGCCTGGTCGGTCAGCAGATCAACGATCTTGCCCTTGCCCTCATCACCCCATTGGGTGCCCAGGACCACGACATTCTTACCCATAAACCTTGTCCTCTTGGCGAAGCATTACCGGTTATGACCGGCGAAAAAACCTGAAAAACCTGTCTGGCGCAGCCGCATCAGCGGACCAGCGGCGTTACAACCCAGGACCCCTCTTGCAACAGTAGCTGCCGGTCACAGCCAACACCTGGCGCGGCGTCGCCCTGCTGCCCGTCCAAGGCCTGCACTACCCGCTCACCCTGCTCACGCAGCCGACGGATTGCCTGCCATAAAGCCGGATCAGTGCTGTACGGCGCCCAGACACCGGCCGATGGGCCGGCGAGCTCGGCATTGCCCAGCCTGACTAGCGTCTTTAGGTCCGTCGAAAAGCCGGTCGCCGGACGCGCCCGCCCAAAATCAGCACCAATGTCGTCATAACGCCCACCCTGAGCGATCGACTGGCCGACGCCCGGGACGAATACCGCGAAGACGACACCAGTGTGGTAGTGATAGCCGCGTAGCTCGCCAAGATCGAAATACAACGGCAGCTCGGGATACCGCATCGCCAACTGTTCAGCGATATGCGCCAAGCCATCGAGCGATTGAAGAACCGGAGCAGGCGCACCGGCAAGCACCTCGCGAGCAGCGTCAAGCGTCTCGCGACCACCACAGAGCCGCGCTAATGCGCGCAACATGCTCGCCAAGGCGGGCTCGACGTCGGCGGTCAGCGCTGCGATCTCGTCCATCGCCTTACGCTGCAAGGCATCGAAGAGGCGCTGCTCTGCGCCTCCAGAGAGACCGGCGGCGCGCGCCAACCCGCGATAGATCCCCACATGCCCGAGATCCATGTGTAGGTCCGGCACATCGGCGAGAATGAGGGTTTCCAGCATCAAGCTGATCACTTCAAGATCGCTGGACGTGCTGCTGTCCCCATAAAGTTCGGCGCCCAGCTGAATCGGGCTCCGCGACGTGGCGAGGGCCTGCGGCTTGGCATGCAGGACGCTGCCGGCATAGCACAGGCGGCTGGGCCCTTCGCGGCGCAACGTATGGGCATCCACCCGCGCCACTTGCGGCGTGATGTCCGCTCGCAAGCCCATCTGCCGCCCTGACAACGGATCGACGACCTTAAAGGTCTTAAGATCAAGGTCCTGCCCCGCGCCAATCAGGAGCGACTCGAGAAACTCCACATGAGGGGTAATAACCAACTCGTAGCCCCAGCACTGGAAAAGATCCAGCACACGACGCCGTGCAGTTTCGATACGCGCCGCTTCGGGCGGCAGCACCTCTTCAATGCCATCTGGCAGAAGCCAGCGGTCTATCGTTGCCATTTCGCCAATCACCTCTCGATACGGCAAGCCTAGTCAAGCAGACGAACGCCGGGGCAACAGCCTGAGCCGCCCATCGGTCGCGTGCGATTGTGTTCGAACCATGGCGACAGCGCCACGCCCCACCAAGGGGATCAGCATGGCTGGCCATGCCCGGATCAGCCTGCTACCCCGGGGCGCAGACGCAAAAAAGCCGGGCTTTCCCGGCTCGCGGATCATAACAACGTTTCGCCAACGGGTCACCCGGCGGACTGCACTCAGCCCGCCGGACAACCCTTCAGCAGTCACTGCGCTGTTGCGGATTCCAGATAACGGAAGAAATCGCTATTGGGATCTAGCACCAGAACATCTTCCTTGTTGGCGAAGCTCTCTCGGTAGGCTTGGAGGCTGCGATGGAAGGAATAGAATTCCCGATCCTGCCCATACGCCGCTGCATAGATGGCCGCCGCCTGCGCATCGCCGTCGCCACGCAACTCTTCGGCCTCACGGAACGCCTCAGCCAATAGCACTCGACGCTGCCGGTCAGCATCGGCACGAATGCCTTCAGCCAGCTCCTTACCTTTAGCGCGATGCTCCCGTGCTTCACGTTCGCGCTCAGAACTCATCCGCTCGAACACGCTACGGTTCACTTCGCGCGGGAGGTCAATGCCCTTGACTCGGACATCCACCACCTCAATCCCGAGCTCCTGCTGCGCAGCACGATTCAGACTATTGGTCACCAGACTCATCAGCTCGTCGCGCTGACCGGATACAGACTCGTGCAACGTCCGCTTACCGAACTGATCTCGCAGCGCAGCTTCGAGACGGCGCGCGAGTCGCTCATCTGCAATCTGCTTCATGCCTGAAGTCGCCGTATAAAAGCGCTCGGCATCGTCAACACGCCATTTGGCGTAGGAGTCAACCATCAGCGCTTTCTTCTCCAGCGTCAGGAAGCGCGACGTGGTGGTATCCAACGTCATCAGACGCGCATCGAACTTGCGCACGCTATTGACGTAAGGGATTTTCAGGTGCATGCCCGGCTTTACGTCGGGCTCAACGATACGACCGAATCGCAGCAATACCGCTCGCTCTGTCTGGGACACGATGTAGAAGCTGTTCCACGCCACGATCGCCAGCACCACACCCACAATGAGTGCGGTCAGGGATTTATTGCTCATTAGCGGACCTCCCTTGTACGCACTTCACGCGGATCCAGCTCCGGAGGCAGCCTCGTCGTCTGCGTCGATGCGCCTGACGCAGACGCCGCAGGGGACTGTTCAGAAGCAGCGCCGCGACCATTGATCATCTTGTCCAGCGGCAAATAGAGTAGGTTGTTTTGACCCTGCTCGCCGGTAACGAGCACCTTGCTGGTATTGCTCATGAGCTCTTGCATGGTTTCCAGGTACAGGCGCTCACGCGTCACATCTGGCGCCTTTCGATACTCAGCCACCAGCTTGGAGAAACGATCCGCCTCACCCTGGGCGCGTGAGATCACCGCGTCACGGTAACCACTGGCTTCCTCCAGCATGCGCTGAGCCTGACCACGCGCCTCAGGGATCACTCCGTTGGCGTAAGACTCGGCCTGATTCTTCTCGCGCTGCTCATCCTCTCGGGCACGGATAACGTCATCAAACGCTTCCTGCACCTCGCGCGGCGCCGCTGCGCTTTGCAGGTTCACCTGAGTCACGATGATGCCCGTACCGTAGTTGTCAAGAAACCGCTGCAGGCGCTCCTTGACCTCAGCCGCCATCGCCTCACGCCCTTCGGTCAGGACCTGATCCATCGCCGTCGAGCCCACTACGTGACGTACAGCACTGTCAGTCGCATGCTGCAAGGACGCTTCCGGATCTTCGACATTCAGGACAAATGCTTGAAGGTCACTGACTTTGTATTGCACGGTCAGAGGCACTTCGATGATGTTCTCATCCTCGGTAAGCATCTGCCCTTGCTTGCTGTAGGAGCGTTCCCGTGTGACGTTTGCCTGGAACTTCTTATCAAACGGCGGGAAATAGATATTCAGACCCGGCCCCACGGTCTCGTGATACTTGCCGAAGCGCAAAACCACGGCCTGCTCTTGCTCGTCCACGATATAGATAGCATTGAACAGCCAGACGGCCAGCAACACCACCAGACCAATCCAGACCAGCGCGAACCCGCCACGGCGACCAGCACCGCCACCCGAGGATCCGCCACTGCGCTTCTTGCCGCCGAACATGCCATTGAGGCTGTCCTGCAATTTACGGAAAGCCTCATCCAGGTCCGGTGGACCTTTCTGATCGCCACCGCCACCGCCGCGACGACCACCGCCGCCACCGCTACCCCAGGGATCCTGGTTGTTCGAGTTGCCACCCGGCTCATTCCAAGCCATAGCGCTCTCCATTCAAATAAAGCTAAAGACGCGCCAGCGGCGCGTCCACCAATGCTACCGAAAGCCCGGAACGAACGGCTTAAAAGCCCCCCGAGCTTTATTGCAAAGTGTGTTGCTCGAAAAACTGCTCCGCCTCAAGGCCCGCGCGACTGATAAGACGATGCAGTTCGACACGCTGCAAACGCACATCAAGCAGACTGACACCGTCGTCATCATGGACCTCGGACTGCACTGCCCCTAGATCGAACAACTGCGCACGCATGCGCCCGAGCTGCTGCGGCAACCGAAGCGTCCCGACGAAGAGATCGTTACCGAGCAGTTCGGCAATGGCCTGCTTCAACAGATCCAAGCCCAACCCTTGCTGTGCCGAGACCCAGACCCGCTGCGGTACGCCATCAGCATTGCGCTGGATCTGGGGCTCGATGCCTTCGAGCAGATCCACCTTGTTGTAGACCTCCAATATCGGCAGCTCGTGCGCGCCAATCTCGGTCAACACCGCCAGCACCTGTTCGATCTGCTGATCGCGCTCAGGCTCGTGAGCATCGATGACATGCAGCAGCAGATCAGCATTGCTCGACTCTTCGAGCGTGGCCCGGAACGATTCGACCAGCTTGTGCGGCAAATGACGGATGAAGCCAACCGTATCAGCAATCACCACAGGTCCAAGGTCATCCAGATCCAGACGACGCAGGGTTGGATCCAGCGTAGCGAAAAGCTGGTTAGCGGCGTACACCTCGGATTCGGTCAAAGCATTGAAAAGGGTGGACTTACCAGCGTTGGTATAGCCCACCAGGGATATAAGCGGAATATCAGCACGTCGGCGGCCCCGGCGAGCCTGCTCACGCTGACTACGAACCTTTTCCAGCCGCTGCTTGATCTGGCGAATACGCACACGCAGCAAGCGCCTGTCAGTTTCAAGCTGTGTCTCGCCCGGGCCGCGCAAGCCTATACCACCCTTCTGCCGCTCAAGGTGAGTCCAGCCCCGCACCAGCCGCGTGCTCATGTGATCCAGCTGAGCCAGCTCAACCTGCAGCTTGCCTTCGTGCGTACGCGCGCGCTGAGCAAAGATATCCAGAATTAGTCCGGTCCGATCAAGCACACGACATTCGAGCGCTCGCTCGAGGTTGCGCTCTTGGCTGGGCGTCAGGGTGTGATTGAAAATGACCAGCTCGACCTCGCCGTCCTTGACAAGGTCATGCAGCTCTTCGACTTTGCCGCTGCCGATCAGAAACTTGGCGGAAGGTTGATGCCTGGCAACATTGACGAAGCCAACTGTTTCGGCGCCAGCTGACCGCGCCAGCTCACGAAACTCTTGGGGGTCTTCACGCGCCGCTGGATCCTGAGCATCCAGATGAACCAGGATAGCCCGCTCACCACCACCGGGACGTTCGAAGAACAATGAGAGCTCCCTTTATTCGTTACCCGACTCAGACTGTTCAGCGTCGCCAGCAGCAGGCAGGCGCACCGGACGGCCAGGAACGACAGTCGAGATGGCATGCTTGTAAACCATCTGACTAACCGTGTTCTTCAACAGAATGACGAATTGATCGAATGACTCGATCTGGCCCTGAAGCTTGATACCGTTGACCAAGTAGATCGAAACCGGAACGCGCTCCTTACGCAGGGTGTTCAGGTAAGGGTCTTGTAGCGAATGCCCTTTTGACATGTGCCGCACTCCTTAGAGGATCTTTTCATTAATTATTCGAAATCGAACACGGCCGATCAATGATTGAGAATAGCCGGTCAAATAGCAGTGTCAGCTCAATATGGCGAGCCTATCCAAGTATTTCAATGCTCGCGGCAGATTGTCACAGGCCGAACTTTCCAGCCAGTGCACCCCCTCCCATCCCCTCAACCAAGTGAGCTGACGCTTGGCCAGTTGCCGGGTAGCGATCACACCACGCTCAACCATTTCCTGCGCAGAGTACTCACCGTCCAAATAGCGCCAGACCTGACGATAGCCAACCGCCCGCATGGACGGCAGCTCGGCATGCAGATCTGGGCGCCTGCGAAGAGATTCGACCTCTGCGACAAAGCCCTGTTCAACCATCTGAACGAAACGCCGCTCGATACGCTGGTGCAAGACCTGCCGCTGCGCAGGCGCTATGGACAACTGCGCAACAGTATAAGGCAAGACGCAGCCGTCTGGCGTGCCGGCTCCGGCTTTTTGAGCGGTTTGCCGGGAGCGATGCTCGGTCATGCTGATACCACTGACCCGATAGACCTCAAGCGCCCTGATCAGACGCTGCGGATCGTTCGGGTGGATCCGAGCGGCTGATACAGGATCGACTTCGCTGAGCTGGCGATGAAGCGCCGCCGAGCCTTCCGCCTGCACTTGTGCTTCGAGCGCCGCACGCACCTCAGCATCAGCGGCCGGCATATCCGCAAGCCCTTCGAGCAATGCCTTGAAGTAAAGCATGGTGCCGCCCACGAGTAGCGGAACGCGTCCTGCTTCGGTGCTCTGCGCCATGGCCACCAGGGCATCAGCCGCAAACTCAGCAGCCGAGTAACTCTGCACAGGGTCTCTGATATCGATTAAACGGTGCGGGAAGGCATTCAACAGTTCGGGTGAAGGCTTGGCAGTGCCGATGTCCATGTCACGATAAACCAAGGCGGAATCGACACTGATCAGGTCACATGGCAAGGTCCGAGCAAGCTCGATTGCCAGGTCCGTCTTGCCGGCAGCGGTCGGACCCATGAGAAAGATCGCAGGAGGTAGTCGGGACATTGAATGCTCATACAAAGGTATCGCGGGCGACGGCTGGCCCCGGCGAGCCGGGCAGACCAACTAGCGCCCCCGGAGGAAGAGCTTATCCAGGTCGGCCATGCCCAGCTGGGTCCAGGTCGGGCGACCGTGATTGCACTGACCGCTACGCTCGGTCTGCTCCATGTCGCGCAATAGGCCGTTCATTTCCGGCACGGTAAGGCGTCGGTTTGCACGCACCGCGCCGTGGCACGCCATGGTGCCAAGCAGCTCGTTGAGGTGCGCCTGGATACGGTCGCTAGTGCCGTATTCAAGCAGGTCGGCCAGCACGTCCTGCACCAACCGGGTCGCTTCGGCCTGCTTGAGCAGGGAGGGAATCTGGCGGATCGCCAGACTCTCAGGACCCAGCCGTTGCAACTCAAAACCAAGCCTCTGGAACCACTGTGCATGTTCTTCGGCACAATCTGCTTCACGCTGACTGACGGCGATCGATTCCGGCACCAGTAACGGTTGACCACGCAGACCTTCGCTGGCCATTGCCGTTTTCAGCCGCTCGTACATGATCCGCTCGTGGGCGGCGTGCATGTCCACCAGAACCAGACCTTGGGCATTTTCGGCGAGAATGTAGACACCCTTGAGCTGAGCCAGTGCGTAGCCAAGCGGTGGCACGTCATCCTGGCTTTCCGGCAGGGCCGCAGCAGTCACTTCTGCCAATGGCGAGAAGAACTCACGGTAGGCACCCTGCGCTTCTGCAACGCTGCCAGTCGGCATCGGCCGAGGAGCCTGATAGCCAGCGCCGGCACCGCGCCAGGCAGGCTGTGCTGCCGCTGGCTGATCCAGCGCGCTGGCAGCGAGGCTCATTTCGTTCTGTCCGGCGAACTCTCCGGCATCACGACCAGAAACCGTGGTTACCGGCGCCACGCTGGCTGGCGCGGCCAGCTGATCCTCAGGACGGACATCACCGAGCGCGCGGTGCAAGGTGCCGTAGAGGAAATCATGCACCATGCGATTGTCGCGAAAGCGAACCTCATGCTTGGTCGGGTGGACATTGACGTCCACCACTGCTGGGTCCACATCGAGGAACAACACGAAGGTCGGGTGCCGACCATTGAACAACACGTCGCGGTAAGCCTGCCGCACTGCATGGGCGACCAGCTTGTCGCGCACCATGCGTCCATTCACATAGAAATATTGCAGATCCGCCTGGCTACGGGAAAACGTCGGCAAACCGACCCAGCCCCAAAGATGCAGACCGGTGCGCTCAATCTCGACCGGCAACGCCTGTTCCAGAAAGGCGGGGCCGCACACCGACGCGACGCGGCGCCCCCGAGACGCAGGATCACTGGCCGGATGCAGCGCAAGCACCACCTTCCCGTTGTGGCGAAGATGGAAGGCGACATCGAACCGCGCCAGTGCCAGCCGCTTGATCACTTCCTGCAAGTGGTCGAACTCAGTCTTTTCAGTGCGCAAGAACTTACGACGTGCAGGCGTGTTGAAGAACAAGTCGCGGACCTCGACCGAGGTTCCGACCGGATGGGCAGCTGGCTGAACGCGTGCCTCCATGTCCCGACCTTCGGTCTCGACCTGCCAGGCCTCGGCAGCATCAGCCGTACGCGAAGTCAGCGTTAATCGGGAGACCGAACTGATCGACGCCAGCGCCTCGCCCCGAAAACCCAGGCTCATGACACGCTCAAGGTCTTCCAGGTCACGGATCTTGCTGGTCGCATGCCGAGCCAGGGCCAGCGGCAAGTCATCGGCTGGAATACCACAACCATCATCGCGCACCCGCAGCAGCTTTATCCCGCCTTGTTCAACGTCCACTTCAATACGGGTGGCACCGGAGTCGAGGCTGTTTTCCAGCAGCTCCTTGATCACCGAAGCTGGCCGCTCGACCACTTCACCCGCAGCAATCTGGTTCGCCAGCCGCGGACTCAGCAGCTGGATGCGCGCTGCCTCGATCATGGCTGCGAGGCCAGCGTGGTAGCGGGAATGTTCAGCGTTTGGCCAACTTTGATCACGTCGCTTTTCAGACTATTGGCGCTGCGCAACGCAGGCAGACTGATCTGATAGCGCTCGGCAAGCAGCGCCAGGCTTTCGCCAGAACGGACGACATGCTCGCGAGCCACGCTGGCAATCTTGCCGGAGTCGCGCATCCAGGCAACGTAGGTGCCGGGCGGGGGATTTTCATGGAAGAACTGTCGCACCCCACTATGGATGGAACGCGCGAGCGCCTGCTGATGGGCCGCAGTCTGTAGTTTGCGCGCCTCGGATGGATTGGAAATGAATCCAGTCTCCACCAGGATCGAAGGGATGTCGGGTGATTTCAGCACCATGAACCCGGCCTGCTCAACGCGGCGTTTGTGCAGAGGCGTGATTCGGCCCATGTTGCTCAGCACCTTTTGTCCGACGTTGAGACTGGAAGACAACGAGGCAGTCATCGACAGGTCCAGCAACACGCCCGCTAGCATCTGGTCCTTGTCGCCGAGGCTCACATTGCCGGCGCCGCCAATCAGGTCAGACCGGTTTTCGCTGTCGGCCAGCCAACGCGCAGTCTCCGATGTCGCGCCGCGATCCGACAATGCAAACACCGAAGCACCATAGGCTGACGACCGCGGCGCCGCATCGGCATGAATGGAGACGAACAGGTCAGCGCCCTTCTTGCGGGCAATCTCGGTGCGTTTACGCAAGGGGATAAAGTAATCACCGGTGCGCACCAACTCGGCGCGAAAGCCCTTGTCGGCGTTGATCTGGCGCTGCAGCTCTTTGGCCAGAGCCAACACAACGGTTTTCTCATACACCTTGCCCGGACCGATAGCGCCCGGATCTTCTCCGCCATGCCCAGCGTCGATCGCCACGACGATATCGCGCTTGCTGCTTGGCAGTGGAGGCAACTTGATCGCCGACAGGGTCGGCGAAACGGGTGCAGTCGGGGTACTCGGCGTGGCGGTCGCCGGCACGTTGGCAGTGGATGCCGCTGCCGCATCGGCAGCATTGTCGAACAGGTCGACGACCAGCCGATGGCCGTATTGCTGGTTCGGCGTGAGCGTAAAGCTCTTTGGCGAAACCTCGGCGCTCAGGTCGATGACCACCCGCAAGGTGTCGGCGTCGTATTTCGCTGCGCGCAATCCAGAAATGGGCGTGTTCTGCAGCGGCAGTTGATCGAATGGCTTGGCCAGATTGGCGCCATCGACGTCGATGACGATGCGATCCGGCGCCGTCAGAGTGAACACCTTGTGCTGGACCGGACCGGACAGGTCAAAGACCAACCGCGTGTTGTCAGGCGCACGCCACAGACGGACGCTCTGGACGTCGGAAGCCGCCAGGACCTGCATGGCCGCGAGCATCAATGCCAAACCACTAACCAGCGCGCGCATGCGCATACCCAACCCCATGATGTTCATTGATTGCCAACGGTCAGGATGGAACACCAGCCTTCACCGCGCTCGCCTCGTGGCGTCAGGCGCAGCTTACGACCGGCCCCGTGCGGCGTAATGGTAATGTCCAGGTCAGCCTTTGGCAAAATGCCGGCGCCACGTTCCGGCCACTCTACCAGGCACAGAGCGTCCCCTTCGAAATAGTCGCGAATGCCCAGAAATTCCAGTTCTTCCGGGTCGACAAGACGATAAAGGTCGAAATGGAACACTCGTGCAGCCGGGGTTTCATAGGGTTCGACCAGGGTAAAGGTCGGGCTCTTGACCTTGCCCTCATGCCCAAGCCCACGAATCAACCCGCGCGACAGTGTGGTCTTACCAGCGCCGAGGTCGCCGTGCAGATAAATCACGCCCCGACCGCCGGTTGCCTGAGCGATGTGCGCGCCCAGCAACAGCATGGCATCTTCGTCGGCAGCAAACAGCGTTACGTCAGACATGGCGAATGCTCCTCGAGTAACTGGCGGACCATCGGGATCAGATCAACGGCAACCAGCCCTCGGCCTGCGGCACCAAGACGCTCACCCGCCACCGCATGCAGCCAGACAGCAAAACAGGCCGCCTCGAAAGGCGCCAGCCCCTGCGCCAGCAATGCACCAGCTACTCCCGCCAACACATCGCCGAGCCCCGCGCTGGCCATAGCTGGATGCCCGCGATCACACAGTGCAAGCCGGCCGTCGCGGTGGGCGATCAGGGTTCCGGCGCCCTTGAGCAGTACGGCACAACCGAAGCGCGCAGCAAGAGCGCGCGCGGCGGCTGGTCGATCGGCCTGCACCTCGGCCACGGAGATGTCCAACAATCGTGCGGCCTCACCGGGATGCGGTGTGAGTAAGCAATCGCTAGGAAGGTCCACCGCGCCGGCTGCTAGCAGATTCAACGCATCGGCGTCCCACACCTGCGGAACGTGACATTGCGGTGCCAGCGACAGCAAGCTGCGCCCCCACGGGGCCTGCCCCAGGCCTGGCCCGATCACCAGAACATCGGCCCGTTGGGCCAGTGCCGTCAATGCATAAGTCGACTCGACGCCGCTGCACATGATTTCCGGGCGCCGCACCAGCGAGGCGGTGACATGTTCCGGGCGTGTCGCCAGGGTCACCATGCCGGCACCACAGCGCAGTGCAGCTTCGGCACTGAGCAACGCGGCGCCGCCAGTGCCGAGATCGCCGCCGATGACCAGCACCTGACCAAAGCTTCCTTTATGAGCAGTTGGCGACCGGGGTGCGAGGGTCGGCAAGCTCGCCTCGCACAAGCGCAGGGCGGACGGCTCGATCTGGTCGATGACCTGCGCATCGGCCTGCAGATCATCGAATATCAGCGTTCCGATACGATCCGGACCCTGGCCAGTAAACAGACCGAGTTTGAGGCCGATAAAGGTCACAGTCAGCTCGGCCCGCACAACCTCCCCGAGCAGATGCCCCGTGTCGGCACACAGCCCCGACGGCAGGTCGACCGCAAGGATCGGCAGCGCGCTGTCGTTCATTGCGCGAATGACGCTCGCGTAGGGTTCGCGAACCTCTCCGGTGATCCCAGTGCCTAGCAGCGCATCGACCAGCACACCGCGCAGATCGGCATCGGACGTCCAAGGCGTCACGCTGACGCCGGCTGCCCGGGCTTCAGCAAAGGCCTGTGCGGCATCGCCTTGTAATTGCAGAGGATCGCCGACTGCAATGACCCGAACCTGACGACCGGCACGCTGCGCCAGCGTAGCGATCAGATACCCATCGCCGGCGTTGTTACCGCGCCCGGCCAACACGGTGATTTCCTCAACGTCCGGCCAACGTCGGCGCAATGCGCGCCAGGCGGCATGGGCGGCACGCTGCATAAGGTCGAAACCAGGCGTCCCCGCCGCGATCAGCCGGGCGTCGAGCTCACGTACCTGAGCGGCAGAGTAGAGACGACTGGGAAGTGTATCGGTGGTCTGGGACATGAATCACCCGTGCGAATATCTGGCAGAATTATACGCATGCGCCTGCCCGGCCGCCCGTGGCGAGTCGGCGGCGGATTGATAGAAAAGATTGCCGCCCGAGAGCGAGCCGCGCGGCGGGTTCAACAGCAGCCGGTTCGCCAGGCAAAAACCGCAGCCCGCCCTTACATTGCCGCAACGCCGACGACTCTACGCCATGTCCAGCACCACCCTCGACCCAGCCGCTCTTGCCGACTCCATCAAGGAGTGGGGCCGCGAGCTTGGCTTTCAGCAGGTCGGCATTACTGGTGTCGATCTGGGCGAGCATGAAGCGCACCTCGATCGCTGGCTAGCGGCCGGCTATCAAGGCGAGATGGACTATATGGCTGCCCATGGCAGCAAACGTTCCCACCCGGAGCAACTGGTGCCAGGCACGGTAAGGGTGATCTCGTTGCGTATGGACTACCTGCCCGGCGACACCCGCATGGCCGAGCAACTCGCGCAGCCTGAAAAAGCCTATGTGTCGCGCTACGCGCTAGGCCGGGACTATCACAAACTGATCCGCAAACGCCTGCAACAGCTGGCCGAGCGCATCCAGCACGTGATCGGCCCCTTCGGCTTTCGCGCCTTCGTCGACAGCGCGCCAGTGTTGGAAAAGGCAGTGGCGCAGCAGGCCGGCCTCGGCTGGATCGGCAAGAACACCCTGGTTCTCAACCGCAAGGCGGGCAGTTGGTTCTTTCTCGGCGAGTTGTTTGTCGACATCGCCCTTCCCGTCGACGAGCCAACCGATCGCGACCATTGCGGCAGTTGCCATGCCTGTCTGGACGTTTGCCCAACGGATGCGTTCGTCGGCGAACGGGTGCTGGATGCGCGAAAATGCATTTCCTACCTGACCATCGAGCTGAAAGGCCCGATCCCCGTCGAGCTACGGTCGAAAATCGGTAACCGCGTGTTCGGCTGCGATGACTGCCAGATCGTCTGCCCCTGGAATCGCTTCGCCAGGCCGACCCAGCAGACCGACTTCCAGCCACGTCACAGCCTGGACAATGCCGAGCTGGCAACGCTGTTCCGCTGGACCGAAGCGGAATTTCTCAGCCGTACCGAAGGCTCGCCACTGCGGCGGACGGGCTATCAGAACTGGTCGCGCAACCTGGCCGTAGGTTTGGGCAACGCACCCTCGAGCATCCCTGTGCTTGAGGCGCTGCAGGCTCGCCGCGAGGACCCATCCGAGCTGGTGCGCGAACACGTCGAGTGGGCACTGGCGCAGCATGGAGCCCGTCAGCGCCGCCTGATCGGTCCTGTTTCAGGATTTTGAAGACATATCGGTTTGCGTATCGCAGGCACCGTAATTCGTATTGGGAGGGAATGGCTCGGCTGTCTAGGCTTTAGCCGGCGCAACGCCGCCAGGCAGTCGATCGACCTGGCGCCGTGCACCCACGCAAAAAACAACAACAATGTCAGGTGAAGCCATGCAACCCAGATTGCTACTCAACGGAATTGCCCTGTCTCTCATGATCAGTACATTCGGCGCCCAGGCGGCAGGCCTGTCCAACCAGCAAGGCAGCTTCGGCAAGATGCCGGACGGCACGCCCATCGAGAAATACACCCTGAAAAACAGCCAGGGGGTGGAAGCGGTGGTAATCACCTACGGCGGCGTCCTGCAGTCCTTGCTGATACCGGACAAGAACGGCAAGGCCGAGGACATCGTGCTGGGCTTCGATGATGTCGATGGCTACATCAAGAACGGCAACGTCTACTTCGGCGCGACTATCGGCCGCTTTGGCAACCGCATCGCTGATGGCCGCTTCGAAGTTGACGGCAAGACCTATCAGATCCCGCAGAACGATGGCAGCAACGCCCTGCATGGCGGGCCGGAGGGCTTCGACAAGCGGGTCTGGAAAGCCAAGCCCGCCGATGAGGACGGCTGGGTCGGCGTCGAGCTGAGCTACGTGTCGCCCGATGGCGAAATGGGCTTCCCAGGCACCATGACCACCCATGTGACCTACAGCCTCAACGAAGACAACGAGTTGCGCATTCAGTACCGCGCCACCACCGACAAACCCACCGAGCTCAACCTGACCAACCACAGCTACTTCAACCTCGCCGGCGCTGGCAGCCCGAGCGTGCTGGATCAGGTGGCAACGCTGCACGCCTCGCGCTATACACCGGTCACCGAGAAGCTGATTCCCACCGGCGAGCTGGCCGAGGTAAAGAGCACACCGATGGATTTCCTCCAGCCGACCCGCTTTGGCGAGCACATCAAGGATGATCACCAGCAATTGAAGTTCGCCGAGGCCAAGGCCGGCGGCTTCGATTTCAACTGGGTGCTGGATACCGATGGCGACCTCAGCAAGCTGGCCACCGAAGTGCACGACCCCGAGTCCGGACGGCGACTATTGATGTACACCACCGAGCCCGGTGTGCAGCTCTATACCGGCAACTTCCTCGACGGCAGCATCAAGGGCAAAGGCGGCAAGACCTACTCCCACTGGAGCGCTTTCACCCTGGAAACGCAGCACTACCCGGACTCGCCCAATCAGCCGGACTTCCCGAGCACTCGCCTCGATCCGGGCGAAACCTACACCCAGACCACCATCTACAAGTTTCCCAAGCCCTGATGCAGAAGGCCCCGTGAGGGGCCTTTCTTCATAAGTGATCGGTGGGAAGCGTCAACTTACAGCCAACGCAGGCTCACCACTCGGCCACACTGCCATCGGCGTGACGCCAGATCGGGTTGCGCCAGCGATGGCCGATACGCGCCTGTTCCCGCACGTAATCCTCATTGATCTCGATGCCCAGCCCCGGTCCATTCGGTATCGCGACGAAGCCATCCTCGTACTCGAACACCTCCCGGTTGCTGATGTAGTCGAGCAGGTCGTTGCTCTGGTTGTAATGGATGCCCAGGCTCTGCTCCTGAATGAAGGCGTTGTAGCAGACGCCGTCCAACTGCAGGCACGCCGCCAGCGCAATCGGTCCGAGCGGACAATGCAGCGCCAGCGCGACGTCGTAGGCCTCGGCCATGCTGGCGATCTTGCGTGTCTCGGTGATGCCGCCGGCATGAGAGGTGTCCGGCTGAATGATGTCGACGTAGCCGTCGGCGAGGATGCGTTTGAAATCCCAGCGCGAATACAACCGCTCTCCCAGCGCGATGGGCGCGCAGGACAGCGGCGCCAGCTCCTTGAGTGCCTCGTAGTTATCGCTGAGCACCGGTTCCTCGATGAACATCGGCCGATACGCCTCGAGCTCCTTGATCAGGATCTTCGCCATGGGCTTGTGCACGCGGCCGTGAAAATCCACACCAATGCCGATATTTCTGCCCACCGCATCCCGGACGGCAGCCATGTTCGCCAACACCGCATCGACCTTGGCGTGGCTGTCGACGAACTGCAGCTCCTCGCTGGCGTTCATCTTCACTGCACTGAAGCCCCGCTCCACCGCAGCGCGCGCGGCGTTGGCGGTATCCGCCGGGCGATCACCGCCAATCCAGGAGTACACCCGGATACGCTCGCGCACCAGACCACCGAGCAAGTCGCTGACCGAGACACCCAGTGCCTTGCCCTTGATGTCCCACAGCGCCTGATCGATACCGGCAATGGCGCTCATCAGAATGGGGCCGCCCCGGTAGAAGCCGCCACGGTACATAACCGTCCAGAGGTCTTCGACGTTGCGCGGATCGCGCCCCACCAGGTAGTCGGCCAGCTCATCCACTGCCGCGGCGACGCTGTGCGCGCGGCCTTCGACGACAGGCTCGCCCCAGCCGGTGACGCCTTCATCGGTTTCGATCTTGAGGAAGAGCCAGCGTGGCGGCACAACCAGCGTGGTAAGACGGGTAATTTTCATCGCAAGCTCTCTCGCAGATGGTGGTCAGGCCGTCGCCGCGTGGCGGGCCTGAATGAAGGCATGCGCCCGGCGACCCACCTCGTCGGTGGGCAATCCCGGCGAATAGAGTGCCGAGCCAAGACCGAAGCCGGCCGCCCCGGCCCGCAGGTAAGGCGCCATGTTCTCCGGCGTGATGCCTCCCACCGGCAGCAGCGCCGTGCCAGTCGGCAGCACGGCCAGCCAGGCTTTCATCGCACCGATACCGACCTGCTCCGCGGGGAACAATTTGAGCGCATCGGCACCCGCCGCCAGTGCCGCGAAGGCTTCGCTGGGCGTGGCGACGCCAGGTGCGAGATAAAGACCTGCGTCCTTCGCAGCGTGCAGCACCTGGGCGTCGCAATGCGGCATGACGATCAGCTGCCCACCGGCCTCCTTGACCGCCTGCACCTGCTGCGTTGAAAGCACCGTACCGGCGCCGACCAGGCAATCGTCAGGCAAGATCCGCCGCAGGATTTCGATGCTGCGCAGCGGCTGCGGCGAATTGAGCGGGACCTCGATGAGCCTTATGCCGGCGACATAGAGCGCGCTGCCGATCGACTCAGCTTCCTCCGGGCGCAGGCCTCGGAGGATCGCGACCAGCCCGTTAATGGCGAGCGTGCTGTGAAACATCTGACTCTCCTGCAGTGTCGGTGGCGACCAGGCCGGCGCCTGCGGCAATCTTCCAGAGTCCGGCGGCCGTGGCCTCGGGCGCGAAGCGCAGCGACTCGAAGCCGCAGTGCTCGAGCGCCCACAAGTAGCGGGCGCACAAGGTCGAATTGCCGATAAGGACAATGGGCTGCGACGGCGGCACCTGCAGCATCGCGCTCATGGCGGCCAGCTCGTGACCGATCAACAGCCCGGACAGGTAATCGGCCTGGGCTGCGCCGCTGAGCTCGCCGGTCAACACCAGCGTGCGGCTGCTGAAAATCGTCGAAAGCGGGCCGGCCTGCCCCTCGCTCGACCTTGCCACGCGCAGCCCGCGCTCGAAGGCCGCAGCGTTGAAACTGTCGTTGGTCACCGCGGTGCGCCCGAGAATCGTGTGGCCGAGTAACGCCTGATAGACCTCACCGGTCATGAAGGTTTGGAACCGACTGAGCTGCCCACCCTCCACCGTGACCCACTTGCTGTGGCTGCCTGGTAGGCCGATCAGCAATGGCGCAAGCTGATTGTCATCACCATCGAGCAGGCCAAACACCTGGGTTTCTTCGCCACGCATCACGTTCGGCACGCCGCCGCGCTGAATCACGCCGGGCACCAACCATAGCGGCATTCCGTGCGAACGCTCGATGGGCAACAACGTCAGCTCATCGGCACGCAGCGGCGCTTCGATATAGCGGGCTTCACGCCAACCCTGGGCACTGCCGACCATGCCGCAGGCGATCATCGGGGCTTGCGGGGCGGCGCTCTGCCAGTCGCCACAGGCCTGCTCCAGCGCACGCTCGAAGCCCGCTTCGCTACCGTCGAGCTGCATGACGCCCAGCGGCAAACCGCGTACCTCCAGCGTTTCGCCAGCCGCACCGAGCCGATAAGCGCGCAATGAACTGGTGCCCCAATCCAGCGCGATCAGGTGTGTATCCACGAGTGTCTCCAGCGCGCCGGCACGCGGCGCGATTGGGATCAGCGCTGCTTGAGCCGATCGATGATCACGGCCAGCAACAGAATCGTGCCGCGGATGACGTACTGGTAGAAGGTGTCGATATTCTTCAGGTTCATCGCGTTCTCGATAATCGCCAGAATCAGCACCCCGGCGATCACGTGGCGGATCATGCCGATGCCACCGCTGAGCGAGACGCCCCCGAGTACACAGGCTGAAATCACCGTCAGCTCGAAGCCCTGGCCGATCATCGGCTGGCCCGAGGTCATCCGCGACGCCAGCACCACGCCGGCCAGCGCGCCGATCAGGCCATGCACGGCGAAGATGATGATCTTGGTGCGATCGACATGGACCCCGGCCAGCAGCGCCGCTTCCTGATTGCCGCCGATGGCCATGGTGTTGCGGCCGTAGGTGGTGTAGTTGAGCAGCCAGCCGAAGAAGGCGAAGCAGACGACGGTGATCAGGATGGGCACCGGTACGCCGAACAGGCTGCCATTACCGAATAGGAAGAAGTCCTCCTGCATCACCCCGACGGCCTTGCCGTTGGAGAAGATATAAGCCAGCCCGCGCACGATCTGCATGGTCGCCAGCGTGGCGATCAAGGCGTTGATGCGCAGCTTGGCGATCACGATGCCGTTCATCAGCCCGACCGCCAACCCCATCGCCAGCGCCGCCGAGACACCGAGGAACACGCTCTCGGTGTCGCGCATCACCACCGCGGCCACCACGCCGGCGCAGGCGATTACCGAGCCGACCGAAAGGTCGAAGTGCCCGGACGCCAGGCAGAACAGCATGGTGCAGGCGGCGATGCCCACGGTCGAGATCGCCAGCCCCAGGCCGCGCATGTTCAACGGTGAGAGAAAGTTATCGATGAAGATCGCCGACAGCGCGAAGATGCCGAGCGCCGCCAGCACCATGACCCAGTCATCGAGGAAGCGACGCATGTTGAGCTCCTGCCGCGGCGCGGACAGAGCGTTTTGTTGAGCAGACATAGAGCACCTCATCATTGTTGTTCAGCCGCGCGAGCGCGGAAGTGCCAGTTGCAGCAGGCGTGATTCTTCGGCCTGGTCGCGGATGACCTCGCCGGTGATCGCGCCCTCGCTCATCACCAGGATGCGATCGGATATGCCGATGACTTCCATCAGGTCGCTGGAGACGACGATCACCGCGATACCGCTCGCGGCGAGGTCATGGATGATCTGGTAGATCTCAGCCTTGGCGCCGATGTCGATGCCGCGGGTGGGCTCGTCGAGCAGCAGCACCTTCATCGGCATCGACAGCCAGCGCCCGAGGATCACCTTCTGCTGGTTGCCTCCGGAGAGAAATACGATCTGCTGGTCCGCCGAGGGGGTCTTGATGTTCAGGGCGCGGATCTGCCGGTCGGCGTTCTCGCGCTCCCAGCGGCCCTGCACCAGGCATCCCAGGCGGGCATTACGACCACGCGCGCCGATATTGATGTTCTCCGCCACGCTGCCCAGCGGCACGATGCCTTCCTTCTTGCGATCTTCGGGACAGAGCAGAATCCCTGAGGCGATGGCGTCGCGTGCCGACTTTAAATGCAAACGCTGGCCATCGAGCTGAACCGTTCCGGACTTGTGCGGCGCCAGCCCGGCGAGCAGTCGCAGCAGCTCGGTACGCCCGGCACCGACCAGACCGAAGAAGCCGAGCACCTCGCCACGGCTGGCCGAGAAACTCACCGGCTCCTGCAAACCGTGGCCAAGCAGGCCCTCGACGCGCAAGGCCTCGCCTTGCTGCTCGCGCGGCCGGTAGTTGTAGATGTCCTGGATATCGCGCCCGACCATGCAGGTCACCAGCGCGTCATGTGTCAGCTCGCTCATGTCATCGAAGGTGCAGACGAAGCGACCGTCCTTGAACACCGTGACCGCGTCGCAGATGCGGAAGATCTCCTCCATCCGGTGCGAGACGTAAAGCACCACCCGCCCCTCGTCCCGCAGCCGGCCGATGATCGTCATCAGCCGCTCGATTTCCCGCGCCGAGAGGCTGCTGGTTGGCTCGTCGAAGGCGATCACATGGGCGTTGCGCGACATCGCCTTGGCGATTTCCACCAACTGGCGCTGCCCTAGAGACAGGCTGCCCAGGCGTGCGGACGGATCGATCTCGTCGGCCAGCCCCTTGAGCAGCTCACGCGCCTGACGCAGCATCGCCCGCCGGTTCACCAGCCCGAAGCGCGACGGCATGTGTCCGAGCATCAAGTTTTCGGCCACGCTCATTTCCGGCACCAGGTGCAACTCCTGGTGGATCACCGCGACACCGCTGGCGATGCTTTCCCCGGCGGAGCGAAACGCCAGCGTGCGCGCACCGATCTGCAGATCGCCGCTGCTCGGCTGATAGGCGCCGCCGAGAATTTTCAGCAGTGTCGACTTACCAGCGCCGTTCTCGCCCATCAGGGCGTGAACGGTGCCGGGCCGGGCCTCGAAGCTGATTTCCGACAGCGCACGCACGCCGGGGAAGTTCTTGCCGATACCGTTGAAACGCAGGCTGTCGCCCGAATTGACTTCTTGAAGCATGGAGCGTCTCCACCCTCGCCCGTTCGACCGGGCGAGTTCGATACTGAAATCGGCCTGGGATCAGGCCTCCCGCGAATGGCCGGCTTATTTCCAGAGGCCGATCTTTTCCAGCTCTTCCTGGAAGTTCTCGCGGGTAATCAGGGTGACTTCGTCCATCGCGGTGTACTTGGGCGGCTCTTTGCCGGTGGTGACCCACTCGTACATCATCCGCGCGGTTTCATAGCCTTCGATGTGCGGGCTGGGCAGCATCGAGCCGTAGAAGCCGCTGTTGTCCTTCTTCAGCTCACCGATGGCGTCGGTGCCGTTGATGCCGATGCCGATCACGTTCTCGGCGCTGAACCCGGCGCTTTCGGTGGCCCGTACACCGCCCAGCACGGTGTTGTCGTTCATGCCACCGATGATCAGGTTCTTCGCACCACGCGGCAGTTTCACCAGCGCTGAGGTGGTGGCGTTCATGCTGCCCGGCACGTCGAGGGTTTTCTGCGGGGTATAGAGGATATGGTCCTCAGGAAAGCCGGCCTTCTTCAACGCATCCACAGAGCCGTCGGTCCGCTTCTTGCCGGTGTCGAGTTCGTTGTAGGTGTTGATCACCGCGTAAGTGTCGTTCCAGTCCCAGCCGCGCTTCTTGGCTTCTTCAGCCATGGCCGCGCCCTGCTTCTGACCCACTTCGAAAGCGGCCATGCCGAGATACGGCACATCTTCCATGGGCTGGCCCTTGGCATCGACGAAGCGATCATCGACGGCCATGACCTTGAGGTCGTTAAACTTGGATTTGGCGACGATGGCCGGGCCGAGCGAGACATCCGGTGGGCAGATGACGAAGCCCTTGGCGCCGTTGGCGGCGAGACTGTCGATGGCGGCCAGAGTTTTCTCACCATCCGGCACAGCGATTTTCAGCAGGGTGAACCCATGCTCCTTGGCGGCCTTCTCGGCGAAGGCCCATTCGGTCTGGAACCAGGGCTCCTCGGGTTGCTTGACCAGAAAACCGATTTTGACCTCGTCTTCGGCCAGGGTCGCACCGGCGAAACTCATCGCGCCAACAGTCAGCGCGGCACAGCAAAGCGAACGGATTCCGAAAGACCGGAACATAGCTACCTCCATTGTTCTTATTGAATAGCTTTTTGTTGAATAGCTTTTTGTTGACTCGTCAGAGTTCATCACCCTGATATGTCACCACCGAATGCGTTGCTGGCGGCTTGCCGCTGGGGCCACTGCCGGACCCTTTTAAACGACCCCTTGTGTGTCAATCGTGGTAGAGCACCGAGCGACCACCATCGATGGTGATGCAGGCGGCGTTGATGAAAGGCGCCTCGTCGGTGGCAAGGAACAGCGCGGTCATCGCCACTTCGATCGGCTGTCCGATGCGCCGCGGCGGGTGCATGTCGAAGGCGCGTTGGCGCTCGGCGTGCGGGTCGGCGAAATCGTTCCAGTAATCGACATTGAGCTGCGTCTCGATGTAGCCCGGCGCGATGGCGTTGACGCGGATGCCCTTGGGCGCATATTCGATGCCCAGCGCGCGAGTCAGCCCGAGCAGGCCGTGCTTGGCGACGGGGTATGGAAAGCAGCCGGGAATGATGTTGGTCGAGTGCACCGAGGCGATGTTGATGATGTTGCCGATGCCGCGTTGCACCATGTGCGGTAACGCCGCCTTGCAACCGAACCAGACGCCGTCCAGATCGATGGCGAAGCAGCGCCGCCAGTCTTCCTCGGTCATTTCCAGCGGGTCGCGGAACACGTTGACGCCGGCGCAATTGACCAGCACGTCGACCTGGCCGTAGTGCTCGAGCGCCAGACCGACCAGCGCTTCCAGCTCCGCCGGCTGGGTGACGTCGGTTTTCAGGGCCCGCACTTCGCCGCCCCGCTCGCGCCAGCCGGCGGCGACCCGCTCGGCCTTTTCGCCTTGGATGTCACCGATCACGACCTTGGCCTGCTGCGCCTGGAAGCAGGCCACGATGGCCTCGCCGATGCCCTGGGCACCACCGATGACGACCACGACCTTGCCTTTCAGGCGCTCGCCGCGTTGGGGTTCGGGTGTCGGTGGCAATGAAAGCGGTGAGGCCATGTGAACAACTCCTAAGCAGTTAAGTGGCCGCAGTGCGGCCGGAGAAACAGGTCAACCGGCAAAGCGTGTACAAGGCGTGCCGGCGATACCGACATCAGCCATCAGCACGGCGCCGTCCAGTTCGGTCGACGCCTCGCCCGTCCTGGCGGAGGTGACATACAGATGGGTCAGGTTGGGCCCGCCGAAGACACAGCTGGTGGGATGACTGACGGGCAGTTCGACGAGGCGATCCAGGCAGCCATCCGGCGCGAAACGCAGCAGGCAGTGGCCATCCCAGCGCGCATTCCAGACGTAGCCCTCGGCATCCATGGCCGAGCCGTCGGGCACGCCACGCGCATGCGGGCCGGCCCAGGTGTCTCGATCGATCAGCCGCCCGTCGTCAGCGACGCGGTGGCTGTACAGCGATCCGTCCAGCGTGTCGCCGCAGATGACGCGATCACCCGCCTCGCTCCACAGCAGCGTATTGACGATGCCCAAATCGCTGAGCAGCTGCGTAATCGAACCATCCGGATCGACTCGAAACAGCCCGCCGGAACGCCGGGTGATAGGCAGATCGCCGCCATCCTCATCGATATTGTTCTGCATGGTGCCGAGCCAGAGCCGCCCCTGTGCATCGCAGCGCGCCTCGTTGGCGCGGTTGCCGGGCGTACCGTCTGCGACGCAGAAGCGCTCGAGCACAGACGCGGCGTCAGCGGCGTGGAGGTCGAGGCGGTAGACGCCGCTGGCCAGAGTCACCAGCGCGTCGCCACGCTGGCACGGAATGAACGCCGAGACCGGCTCGGCCAACTGCCATTGGCGATAGCCGTCCGGGCCGATCCGGCAGGCCAGTCGGCCGACGATATCGACCCAGTAAAGCGTCTGCTGTCGGACATCCCAAAAAGGGCCCTCGGCCAGCAGGTAATGTTGTTGCGAGATGGGCAGCCATTGCATGGTCGCACTCCGCTTTCATTGTTTTTATGGCGCAGTCTGCTCGCCGCGTAATACGACTAGCTCGGGGTAACGACGTGAAATGGTCAGGGCCGCACGCTCGATCAGCGTCATGCACGCCCAAACCCCGCGCGCGCCATCGCGACTGGCGATGGCGTCGGCAATTTCCTTGTGCAACGGCAGGGTCAGGCCGAGTTCGTCAGGCACCGTCGATGACACTTCGAAAGACACCGCCAGCAAAGCGCCCAGCGCAGGCACCATGCGTTCGATGAACTGGTTGTGGCTGGCCGCGAGCACTGCCTCATGGAAGAGCTTGTCGGCGCGGTTATATTCGTCCTTGTCGCCCAGAGAAGCGGCAAGCGCCTGATAGGCAGCCTGGATTTCGGCAATCTGCTTCGGCGTCGCGCGTTCGCATGCCCAGCGCACGGCGGTCGGTTCGATGGTCCGGCGCAAATCGATCAGGTCCATCACGAAACTCTCCGGCAGGCCGTTCTCGGCCAACCAGCCTACGACCTGGACGTCGAACAGATTCCAGGAACGCACCGGCGTCACTCGTGTGCCGACCTTCGGCCCGACGTCGAGCATGCCCTTGGCCACCAGCGTCTTGATCGCTTCGCGGATCACGGTGCGGCTGACACCTAGTTCTTCGCAAAGACCGGCTTCTACCTTCAGCGTCTCACCAGGCTGAACCTTGCCCGAGGCGATCCAGGAACCCAGCCATTCCACCGTTGCGCTGTGATAGTTGTTCGACATGCGAGCCTCTTTACGGCTGCTTTTGGGTCTACCGAACCCTATCATCATATGATTGGCTGTCAAATTTGACCGGTAACATCCGCGGCAGATTCGTCCGAACGGTCTAATTACAGACGGCCGGGCTTTTGCGCTCACCACTGACAATGCCTGTCTGTTCTGATAAGAAGCGCTAGAAAAACACGAGGACCTGCATTCCGGCAGACATGGTCGCTGGACGGGAAAGCAGCGGTTCCTCGTAATTGCATTGCTGCTCACATCATATGAATGCATGCTGACAGGCATTGCGATACCTCGCAGGCGGCTCGCGATCAGGCCAAGCCTCATCGTCTTCCCTCGCTTTTATTGTTCTTCGTAAAGCCGTGGCGGCGTTGCATGACGCCACTCTAAGAACAGCCAGACGCGCTGCCTAATGACAGCCTCTGATCTGGCGATAACCGTTTCTTATCGGAAGCGAGGCGACCCGCTGATAACGGGGGCGGAGCGGTGTTGGGACCGGGCGGCTGTGCGAGACGCTGCCGTGAGTGCTGGCTCGGCTTGGACGTATTGGATGCGCGAATAGTCAAATGGCGAAATAACAAAGCAGCGCAGCATGCGCTACTCATGCTGAGCCGGCTTTCGCGGTGCCGCTTCTAGGGCGCTGGCGGTGCCGGAAGGTCGGCTGTGGCAGCGCCCAACTCGAGCAAAGCCTCTCCGTCCAGCGTCTCCTGCTGCAGCAACCGCTGAGCACTGCGCTCCAGCAGCTCTCGGCGCGCTTCGAGCAGCGTCAGGCTGCGTTGGAAGGATGCCTGCACCAGTTCCTGTACTTCCTCGTCGATGGCCGTGGCAGTACTTTCCGCGTAATCATGCTGCGGCTTGAGGCCCAGCATCGCTTCGTTGCCCAGGAAAGAATTGGGCTCGCGCTCCAACACCATGTGTCCGAGCCGCCGGGACATGCCGTAGCGGGTGACCATGGCCCGGGCAATATCGGTGACCTTGGCCAGGTCGTCCGCCGCACCGGTGGACAGGTGGGCGAATACCAGCCACTCCGCTGCGCGCCCGCCGAGCAGCACGGCCATCTTGTTTTCGAGCTCCTCGCGGGTCATCAGGAAGCGGTCCTCGATGGGCCGCTGGATGGTATAGCCCAGCGCGCCCATGCCGCGCGGGATGATCGAGACCTTGTGCACCGGATCGACACCCGGCAGTGCCATGGCGACGAGTGCGTGGCCCATCTCGTGATACGCGACAATTTCGCGCTCGCGCGGGTTGAGCAAACGGTTGCGCTTCTCCAGACCGGCGACGATGCGCTCAATGGCGGCGGTGAAATCTGTCATGGCCACCGCCTCGGCATTGCGCCGAGTCGCCAGCAGCGTCGCCTCGTTGACCAGATTGGCCAGGTCGGCGCCGGTGAATCCTGGCGTCAGCGCGGCGATGGCCTGGGGATCGACATCGGTGTCCAGCCGCGCCTTTTTCAAGTGCACCTCGAGAATTTGCACCCGCCCGACCTTGTCCGGCCGATCCACCAGCACCTGACGGTCGAACCGGCCGGCACGTAGCAATGCCGGGTCGAGAATTTCCGGCCGGTTGGTGGCGGCCAGCAAGACCAACCCACTGGACGTATCGAAACCGTCCATCTCCACCAGCAATTGGTTGAGCGTCTGCTCCTTCTCGTCGTGCCCGCCGGACATCGGCCCGGCGCCACGCGCGCGGCCAAGGGCGTCCAGCTCATCGATGAAGATGATTGCCGGCGCCTGGGCCCTCGCCTGTTCAAACAGGTCACGTACCCGCGCCGCGCCCACCCCGACGAACATCTCGACGAACTCTGAGCCAGAAATGGAGTAGAACGGCACCCTTGCCTCACCGGCTACGGCTCTCGCCAGCAGCGTCTTGCCGGTGCCGGGCGGGCCGACTAGCAGTACGCCCTTGGGCATGCGTCCGCCGAGGCGGCCGTAGGTTTTCGGATCACGCAGGAATTCGATGATTTCCTTCAGCTCGTCCTTGGCCTCGTCGACGCCGGCCACGTCGGCGAAGCTCACTTTCATGTCGGTCTCGACGTAGATTCGCGCCTTGCTCTTGCCGATCTGCATCATGCCGCCGCCACCCAGCCCGCTGCCGAGGCGACGCATGAGGAACAGCCAGATGCCGAAGAACAGCACGGCCGGGACGATCCACGACAGCAGGTCCCGCACCAGCGTGCTTTCAACCTTGCCGGTGTAGCGCACCGGATATTGCTGCAGGTGCTCGGCCAGCTGCGGTTCGACGCGATTGCTGACGAAGCGTCGCTGGCCGCTGGGCAAGGGTTCCTTGAACGACCCTTCGATACGCCGCTCGGTGATCGCCAGCTCATCGATGCGTCCGTCTTTGAGGTGCTGTTCGAACTCGCTGTAAGGGATCGTCGCCACTTCCTGCTGTGCCGTCAGCAGGTACTGGATGCCGAGAAACGCCAGGACGGCAAACATCCAATAGCTGACATGAAATCCGGCTTTCTCTTTCACCCTGCTCTCCTTGTATCGCCAACCAAGCGCACACGTTTTGGCTACCGGTGACTATGCCCCCTTCAGAACAGCCGCGCTGGACTCAGATCAGTAATAGCCCAACCAAACTGCCACCTCTGGCACTTCAGAGGCCGCCGCTGACACCAAGCCCGATGCCGAGCACCGCAGCCAGAGCGAAGGGCAACAGCAGGGTGTCGAGCAACGCGCTGGCCGGCAGGTCGATGGCTGCATGCCTGGGTGGCTCGGCACCGAAACGGTCCAGCGGACAGCAACCGCCGTTGAGGCTGTACCAGTCCAGGCGAGTGCCGGAGTAGACGACCGGCGCGCCGGGCTTGGCAGCATCGAGGGTGCGCACCGTGGCGCAACCGGAGAGCAGTAGGACGAGCGCCAGCGTTGAGCCGAGCCGGATAGTCGATCGTTTCATCGGCGCTTCCTCATGGGTTGGGCGAACGCAGGTGCGGCCGTGCTTAATCGTCGCTGACGATATGGTGCTCGCCCCAGCGCGGCAGCATGTCCTGCGGGATGTTGAGCAAATTGAGGATGCGCGCGACGACGAAATCCACCAGATCATCGATGGTCTGCGGCTGATGATAGAAGCCGGGTGAAGCCGGCAGGATGGTCACGCCGAGGTTGGACAGTTTGAGCATGTTCTCCAGGTGAATGCTCGAATAGGGTGCTTCGCGAGGCACCAGAATCAGCTGGCGACGCTCCTTGAGCGCCACGTCCGCAGCGCGCTCGATCAGGTTGTTGCAGGCGCCGGTGGCGATTGCCGATAGGGTGCCGGTCGAGCACGGCACCACCACCATGGCAGTCGGTGCGCCGGAACCGGATGCCGGTGGTGCCATCCAGTCTTCTTTGGCGAACACACGGATTTGCCCGGCCGCGGCGCCCGTGTATTCAGAGAGAAACGCCTGCATGGCCTGTGGTTTGGCCGGCAGCACGACATCGGTCTCGGTTGCCATCACCAGTTGCGCCGCCTTGGAAATCAGAAAATGGACCTCGCGGTCTTCCTGGATCAGGCAGTCGAGCAGGCGCAAGCCATATTGCGCGCCGGATGCGCCGGTCATGGCCAGGGTGATGCGTTCGGGGCCGCTCATTATCTGTTTCCTTGTTATTGCTTTGTCGTTTTTGGTGGGCTGAAGCCCACCCTACGGGCGTGGATGGTCACCGAAGTAGGGTGGGCCGGGCGGCGCTCCGCTTCAGCCCACCAAAGCTGATTTACGCCAACGTCTCAGCCAATTTCTTGTGCAACCCACCAAAACCGCCATTGCTCATCACAACCACCTGCGTGCCCGGCGTTGCATCGGCTTTGACCTTGGCGATGATCGCCTCAAGTGAGTCGCACACAGTCGTTTCCACAGGCGAGCCGGAGACGGTGGCCGCCAGGTCCCAGCCGAGATTCGGCGGTGCGTACCAGATCGCCTGATCTGCCAGTGCCACGGATTCAGCCAGGCCTTCCCGGTGCGCACCCAATTTCATGGAATTGGAGCGCGGTTCGACCACGGCAATGATGGGCGTATCGCCGACACGCTTGCGCAAACCATCCAGCGTGGTGGCGATGGCAGTTGGGTGGTGGGCGAAATCGTCATAGATGGTCACGCCGTTGACCTCAGCGACCTTTTCCATGCGCCGCTTGACGCTCAGGAACTCGCTCAACGCCTCGGCGCCCTGCTTCGGTAGCACGCCGACATGCCGCGCCGCCGCCAGCGTCGCCAGTGCATTGTTGACGTTGTGCAGGCCGGTCAGCGCCCAGTCAACCACGCCCTGCACGGCACCCTCGAAGATCACCTCGAAGCGTGAACCGTCAGCGCTCAGCAGGTTCGCCTGCCACTGCCCGCCTTCGCCGGTGGTCTGCACTGGCGTCCAGCAGCCCATGCCGATCACGCGCTTGAGCGCTGTTTCAGACTCGGGATGGATGACCAGGCCTTCACTGGGGACGGTGCGCACCAGATGGTGGAACTGCCGTTCGATGGCCGCGAGGTCCGGGAAGATGTCCGCGTGGTCGAATTCCAGGTTGTTGAGGATCGCCGTACGCGGACGGTAATGGACGAACTTGCTGCGCTTGTCGAAGAAGGCGCTGTCGTACTCATCGGCCTCGACCACGAAGAACGACGTGCCGCCCAGGCGCGCCGAGATACCAAAGTTCTGTGGTACGCCACCGATGAGAAAGCCCGGGCTCATGCCGGCGTGTTCCAGCACCCAGGCCAGCATGCTGCTGGTGGTGGTCTTGCCGTGGGTACCGGCGGCGGCCAGCACCCAGCGGCCCTGCAGCACGTGATCGGCCAACCATTGGGGGCCGGACACATAGGGCAGGCCCTTGTTGAGTACGTATTCCACCGCCGGGTTGCCGCGCGACAGCGCATTGCCGATCACTACCAGATCCGGCGCCGGTTCGAGCTGGCTGGGCTCGTAGCCCTGCGTCAGTTCGATGCCCTGGGCTTCAAGTTGCGTGCTCATGGGTGGGTAGACGTTGGCGTCCGAGCCGGTGACGCGATGGCCCAGTTCCTTGGCCAGCACCGCCAGCGAACCCATGAAGGTGCCGCAGATGCCGAGAATATGGATATGCATGAATTACCTCTGAAAAGCGCCGCGCCGGGCAATCGGATCAGGCGGCACAGCCGCGCCTGTAGGCGCCGAAAACTGCGGCGCAGATTAGCACAGCACCGGTGCCTATTACCCTCGCCTGCTGGCCCACCGCACGTCGCCTGCCGTGCCGACGAACGGGCTTTGTTCTACGCTCAATTGCAGCAGTCCCACACTATTACAAGACCGGAGACTCACCATGCGTTACGCCCATCCCGGCAGCGAAGGCGCTGTCGTTTCCTTTAAGTCCCGCTATGGCAATTTCATCAACGGCGAGTTCGTCGAGCCGGCCAACGGGCAATACTTCACCAACCTGTCGCCGGTGAATGGCCAGCCGATAGCCGAGTTTCCGCGCTCTGACGCCGCCGATATCGAAAAGGCTCTGGATGCCGCCCACGCCGCAGCCGACGCCTGGGGCAAGACCAGCGTGCAGGCGCGCTCGTTGATCCTGCTGAAGATTGCAGATCGCATCGAGCAGAACCTCGAGATGCTCTCCATCACCGAAACCTGGGACAACGGCAAGGCCGTGCGTGAAACGCTGAATGCGGACATCCCGCTGGCCGCCGACCACTTTCGCTACTTCGCTGGGTGCATCCGCGCGCAGGAAGGCACCGCCGCCGAGATCGACGAGCACACCGCCGCCTACCACTTCCACGAACCGCTGGGCGTGGTCGGGCAAATCATTCCCTGGAACTTCCCGATCCTGATGGCCGCCTGGAAGCTCGCCCCTGCCCTGGCCGCGGGCAACTGCGTGGTCTTGAAGCCGGCCGAGCAAACGCCGCTCGGGATCGCCGTGCTCATGGAAGTCATCGGCGACCTGCTGCCGCCAGGTGTGCTCAACGTAGTGCAGGGCTACGGGCGCGAAGCCGGCGAAGCCCTGGCGAGCAGCAAACGCATCGCCAAGATTGCCTTCACCGGCTCCACCCCGGTGGGTTCGCACATCATGAAGCGCGCCGCCGAAAGCATCATCCCGAGTACCGTCGAGCTGGGCGGCAAGAGCCCCAACATCTACTTCGAAGACATCATGCAGGCCGAGCCGACCTTCATCGAGAAAGCCGCGGAGGGCTTGGTGCTGGGCTTTTTCAACCAGGGTGAAGTCTGCACATGCCCGTCACGGGCGCTGGTGCAGGAATCGATCTACGCACCCTTCATGGAAGCGGTGATGAAGAAGGTTTCGCAGATCAAGCGCGGCGATCCGCTGGACACCGACACCATGGTCGGCGCCCAGGCCAGCCAGCAGCAGTTCGACAAGATCATGTCCTACCTGGAAATCGCCAAGCAGGAAGGCGCCGAAGTGCTCACTGGCGGCGGCGTGGAGAAACTCGAAGGCTCGCTCGCCACCGGCTATTACATCCAGCCGACCCTGCTCAAGGGCACGAACAAGATGCGTGTGTTCCAGGAGGAAATCTTCGGCCCGGTCATCGGCGTCACGACCTTCAAGGACGAAGCCGAAGCCCTGGCCATCGCCAATGACACCGAGTACGGCCTGGGTGCTGGCGTCTGGACCCGCGACATCAACCGCGCCTATCGCATGGGCCGGGCGATCAAGGCCGGACGTGTGTGGACCAACTGCTACCACCTGTACCCCGCGCATGCGGCGTTCGGTGGCTACAAGAAGTCCGGCGTCGGTCGCGAGACCCACAAGATGATCCTCGACAGCTACCAGCAGACCAAGAACCTGCTGATCAGCTATGACATCAATCCTCTCGGGTTCTTCTAGCCCATAAACAGTGCCCGCCCACGCCGCAAGGCGTCGGGCTGGTGCACGCGTGGCTGCCTTTTCACTCAAGAGATCCCCAAACGCAGTAGAAACCGCAAAGGCACAGCGCTTGCTTTAACGATCCTGCCGTACCCGAACCCATCAAAGGATGATCCCCATGGCTCTCGAACACAGCAGTGCGACACCCCCTTCCCACGCCATCGATTTCGAAGCAGTTGGCAGTACCTATTTCCAGGAACGCGAACTGAAGAAAGGCGCCGCAGGTTGGGTGCTGCTGGTGGGCCTGGGCGTCGCCTACGTGATTTCCGGCGACTACGCCGGCTGGAACTTCGGCCTCGCTCAGGGCGGCTGGGGCGGGCTGTTCATCGCCACGCTGCTGATGGCGACCATGTACCTGTGCATGTGCTTTTCACTCGCCGAACTCTCTTCGATGATTCCCACAGCAGGCGGCGGCTATGGTTTCGCCCGAAGCGCCTTCGGCCCGCTGGGAGGCTTTCTCACCGGCACGGCGATCCTGATCGAGTACGCCATCGCCCCCGCGGCCATCGCCGTGTTCATTGGCGCTTACTGCGAATCGCTGTTCGGCATTGGCGGCTGGGCGATCTACCTGGCCTTCTACATCATCTTTATCGGTATCCATATCTTCGGCGTCGGCGAGGCGCTGAAGCTGATGTTCGTCATTACCGCAATCGCAGCCCTGGCTCTGGCGGTGTTTATCGTCGCGATGGTGCCGCACTTCTCGGTGGACAAGCTGCTGGACATCGCGCCGACCACCGCAGCCGGCGCCAGCAACTTCCTGCCCTATGGTTACGTCGGCATCTGGGCCGCCATTCCTTACGCGATCTGGTTCTTTCTCGCGGTCGAGGGCGTGCCGCTGGCTGCAGAAGAAACCAAGAACCCACAACGCGACATGCCGCGCGGACTGATCGGCGCCATGCTGATCCTGGTGGCCTTTGCCGGCCTGATCCTGCTGGTCGGTCCCGGCGGCGCCGGCTCAAGCACGCTGGTGGCATCCGGCAATCCGCTGGTCGAGGCGCTGACCACAGCTTATGGGTCGTCCACTTGGATGAGCGGTTTCGTCAATCTGGTCGGTCTGGCCGGTCTGATCGCCAGCTTCTTCTCGATCATCTACGCCTACTCCCGGCAGATTTTCGCGTTGTCACGGGCTGGCTACCTGCCGCGCAAACTGTCGCTGACCAACAAGAACAAGGCGCCAGTCATGGCGCTGATTATTCCCGGCGTGATCGGCTTCCTGCTCTCGCTGACCGGCCAGGGCGATCTGCTGATTCTGGTCGCGGTGTTCGGCGCAACTATCTCCTACGTGCTGATGATGGCCTCACACATCATCCTGCGGATGCGCCGTCCCGACCTGCATCGCCCATACAAGACGCCCGGCGGCGTGCTGACCTCCGGCATTGCGCTGGTGCTGGCGTGCATCGCGGTGGTGGCGGGCTTCCTCGTCGACCCGCGCGTGGTCATTGCCGCCGCGGTGATCTATGGCGTCTTCATCGCCTACTTCGCGATCTACAGCCGCCATCATCTGGTGGCTGGTACGCCGGAAGAGGAATTCGCCGCAATCGAGAATGCCGAGGCGGCGTTGAAGTAGTTAGTAGGGTGGGCTTTAGCCCACCGAACCGTGCGCATCATGGGCGGACTGAAGCGGACCGGGTTCGCGTACGAGCCTATGTTGGAAATGAGCCTGCCGACTGGGCTCGCAACCGAGGCCGCTTTTAACGCAGGGATGTCAACGCAGGTAGTTTTCACAGCTTGCTATGGGGGATGAGCATGGCGGGATACACACACAGCGTAGGCGGCACCAACTGGCGCTTCGACGGCCTGCGCGAGGTAATGGCCAAGGCCAGCCCGGCGCGCTCCGGTGATTACCTGGCCGAGGTCGCGGCCGGCAGCGATGCCGAGCGCGTGGCCGCACAGATGTGCCTGGCGCAGATCCCGCTCAAGCGCTTTCTCGAAGAGGCGTTGATCCCGTACGAGACCGACGAAGTCACCCGGCTGATCATCGACGGCCACGACACCGACGCCTTCGCCCCGGTCAGCCATCTGACCGTGGGCGATTTTCGCAACTGGCTGCTGGGTGATGACGCCGACGAGGCTGCGCTCAAGGCGCTCGCGCCTGGCCTGACACCCGAGATGGTCGCTGCAGTGTCGAAGATCATGCGCGTGCAGGACCTGATCCTCGTCGCGCAGAAAGTGCGCGTCGTCACCCGCTTTCGCAACACCATCGGCCTGCGCGGGCGCATGTCCACCCGCCTGCAACCCAACCACCCCACCGATGAGGCGGCCGGCATCGCCGCCAGCATCGTTGACGGCCTGCTCTACGGTAACGGTGACGCGGTGATCGGCATCAACCCAGCGACCGACAGCACCAGCGGCATCTGCGAACTGCTGAAGATGCTCGACGCCATCATTCAGCGTTATGAAATCCCGACCCAGGGCTGCATCCTCACCCACGTCACCACCTCCATCGAGGCGATCAACCGTGGCGCGCCGCTGGACCTGGTTTTCCAGTCGATTGCCGGCACCGAGGCAGCCAACACCAGCTTCGGCATCAACCTGGCGGTGTTGCAAGAGGGCTACGAGGCCGGCCTGTCGCAGAAACGCGGCACGGTTGGCGACAACCTGATGTACTTCGAGACCGGCCAGGGCAGCGCCTTGTCGGCCAATGCGCATCACGGCGTCGACCAGCAGACCTGTGAGGCCCGCGCCTACGCCGTGGCGCGCAAATTCAAGCCGCTACTGGTCAATACCGTGGTCGGGTTCATCGGCCCGGAGTACCTCTACAACGGCAAGCAGATCATCCGCGCTGGGCTGGAAGACCACTTCTGCGCCAAACTGCTCGGCGTGCCCATGGGCTGCGACATCTGCTACACCAACCATGCCGAAGCCGATCAGGACGACATGGATGTGCTGCTGACCCTGCTTGGCACCGCCGGCATCAACTTCATCATGGGTATTCCGGGCTCGGACGACGTGATGCTCAACTACCAGACCACCTCATTTCACGACGCGCTCTATCTACGCCAGAGCCTCGGGCTCAGGCCAGCGCCAGAGTTCGAGGAGTGGCTGGCGAAGATGGACATCCTGCGCCAGGACGGCGGACGGCTGCAGATGGGCAGCGAGCTTCCACCGGCTTTCCGCCAGGCGCTGGAGCGGATGGCATGAGGCCGTTTAGTCATAGCGGCCCAGTGGTGGCTGGATCGGCCAGGTGCATGCATCGGATCGCCAGCGAGGACTCGGCGTCCCCCTTGCTCCTACAGGTCCTGCACAACCCTGCTTCTCGTAGGAGCCAGCTTGCTGGCGATCACAACCACATAGCGCTATCCACTCAGCACGCCCGGAACATCACGGAGCAACAGCAATGAGCACGCGCCCGCCCACAGCCATTACCAACCCCTGGAGCCACCTGCGCCAGCTCACCCCGGCGCGTATCGCTTTGGGTCGTGCGGGCACCAGCCTGCCCACCGATGCCCAGCTGGATTTCCAATTCGCTCATGCCCAGGCACGCGACGCCGTGCATCTATCCCTCGACACCGAAGAACTGGCCCATCAGCTTCAGGACAAAGGGTTCAGGACCCTGCAACTGCGCTCCGCAGCCGCTGACCGCTACATTTACCTCCAGCGCCCGGACCTGGGGCGACGGCTGGACGAGCCTTCCGCCGAACAGCTGACAGACCACACCACTGAACACGCAAAGGGCTACGACCTGGCGATCGTCATTGCCGATGGCCTGTCAGCGCTCGCCGTCCAGCGCCACGCCCTACCCTTGCTTCAGCGCATCGAAGAACAGATCGAAAAGGATGGCTGGAGCCTCGCCCCCATCAGCCTGGTGCAACAGGGCCGCGTCGCGCTTGGCGATGAAGTGGGCGAGCGGCTCAAGGCGAAGATGGTGGTGATGCTCGTGGGCGAACGCCCAGGCTTGAGCTCGCCGGACAGCCTCGGCTTGTACTTCACCTACGCCCCGAAGGTCGGCCGTACCGATGCCGATCGCAACTGCATCTCGAACATCCGCATGGAGGGCCTGAGCTACAACCTCGCCGCGCACCGCCTGATCCACCTGATGCGCGAAGCCTGCCGCCGCCAACTCTCAGGGGTGACGCTGAAGGACGAAGCGGAAGTGCTCAGCCTCGAGGACGACTCGCCAAAAGCCAGCAATTTCCTGCTGGGCTGAGTGCCTTTCTGAAGGATGGGCACCCAGCTCGAGCCAGCGCTGCCAGCCTCCCCAGCAGAGCGCTTCCCGCCCAAGAGGTCACGCCTCCGGCAATACCACCACGGCATCCACCTCGAACAACATGCCATCCAACGCCAAGCGAGGCACTGGTATCAGCGTGCAGGCCGGCTTCATCTGCGCTCCGAATGCCCGCGCCAGTTCCTCGCCGAGAATGCCTAAGCGTTGCTCGCAGTGATCGACGATGAGCACCGTCAGCTTGGCTACCTGCGAGGGCAACCCGCCTGCCGCCTCGATGGCAATCAAGAGGTTCGCCATCGCCTGACGGACCTGCTCGCGGAAATCTTCGGATAGCCGACCGTCCACCGTTTCACCTCCCTGCCCTGCGATAAACGCTAGCCGCGTACCTCCTGGCACCAGCGCTACGTGGGAATAACCGTTGGGGGCGGGATCGTAGAGTCCGGGCGGATTGATCAACGTCGGTTTGGGTGAAACGTCCGATTCGCTCATTGGTGCTCCTGTTCATCAAGTTAGATTGAGTGCCGATAGGCCCCGATCTGGAGGGTAGTACGTTCAGCATGACGCCCCGTGGTTCGCGGCTGATGAGTTGAGCATCTACGCGGCTTGCTGACGCCGTGCGCCCCGCTTAAGGTTGACGCCCTCCCGGCAGGAAACTCCTTCATGTGGTCACTCCGCGACTGGCGCCGCAAGCGCATCCTCGCCCGTCTCGCCATCGAACCGGCGCTCTGGCAAAGCGTGCTCGACAGCCTGCCGATTCTCGAGGGTTTAAGCGTCGAGGAGACCGAGCGCTTGCGCGAGCGCAGCCTGCTGTTTTTGCACGCCAAGCGCCTGACCGCCCTGCCCGGAGTCGAGCTCGACCTTACAAGTCGCCTGCGCCTGGCCGCACAGGCAGAGCTGCCCTTGCTGCACCTGGCTGATCTGGACTGGTATCAGGGCTTCCATGAAATCGTCATCTACCCCGATGATTTCCATAGTCCGCAGAAGCACCGCGATTCCGCTGGCGTGATGCACGAGTGGGATGGCGAACACAGCGGCGAAGCCTGGCTGCAGGGACCAGTGATTCTGGCCATGCCAGGGGTCCAGCAGAGCGGCACCTGGGAAGGCTACAACCTGGTGATCCACGAGCTTGCGCACAAACTCGACATGCTCAATGGCGACGCCAATGGCCTGCCCCCGCTGCACCGCAACATGCGTATCGAGGATTGGGCCCACGCAATGCAAAACGCTTACGACTCGCTCAATACCACGCTGGACGCCGATCCTCATGCCCACACGGCAATTGATCCGTACGCCGCGGAAAACCCAGCCGAGTTCTTTGCCGTCACCAGCGAGTATTTTTTCAGCGCACCGGACGTGCTGCACGAGGCCTATCCTGATGTCTACCGACAGCTGGCGGCCTTCTATCGACAGGACCCGCTAACACGCCTGCAGCAACTGTAAGGCGACCATCCGCAATACGCGGAACCTCACTGATTTGTGACCGTCGAATACGCGCATTGCCGGACCAGGGAGCTTCGCCACCGCCGGCATGGCAAAACGCCCGACACTGCGCCTATAATCGCGCCCACTTTTTTCGCCCCAGGCCGCCTCGGCCGACCACGGAGCAATGTTCATGAGCTACAGCAAAGTCCCGGCCGGCAAAGACCTGCCAAACGACATCTACGTCGCCATCGAAATCCCGGCCAACCACGCGCCGATCAAATACGAAATCGATCAC
>Ga0208645_1000623_pt1 | contig 36185 bp, 35 predicted proteins | sample VirMetDEL_Sep_01_FD_184519 | JGI IMG/M metagenome (GOLD analysis project Ga0208645, IMG submission 184519) | Aqueous microbial communities from the Delaware River and Bay under freshwater to marine salinity gradient to study organic matter... | ecosystem: Environmental > Aquatic > Marine >... | reverse complement strand
GTCTTCGTTCTTCTTGAGCTTAGCGGGTGACACCATAGCCGACGCCATGTCTGTAGAGATCGTGTCGTCGGTCTTGATGTTTGATCCAAAGGTGACGCCTTGGTCCTGAGCAAGAGCAAACTTGGCAATGATGGACTGCATGGAGTCGTTGCTTGAGATGGCAAACTCCTTACCTCCGCCCATGGTCAACATCATTTTGTTGATGGCGACTCTGATTCGATCGATGATGCTCATCTCTGTGGAGTCTGACGCAAACGCAGACAACAACTCGATCACACCCTCTTCGAACACCTCATGAGCTGGCTTACCTTGACGTGCGTACTCACTCTCCTTTGCTTCCAGTCTTGCGAGAAGCTCTGGGTTGCGCCCAGCGATCTTCTTCAGATTCTCTTTGAAGGCCTTGGCCGCGTCAGGATTGGTGAGATACAGCTTCGAGATGGCGTTGCCGATCACAGCGTGCATGACCTCTTCCTGAACCGTAGCCTTGAAGCTCTTGGTCTTCTTCAGTCCCGCTGAGAACTCAAGCGACTGGTTTTGCCTGATCTGAGACGGGTTAATGTGAATCGTCCTGGTTCCTGGCGTGTACAGGCCACCCCATGTAGCGCCATGCTTACCGTTGTCAAGCGCATTGGCTGCATCAGGGTTTGGATACAGAGCGATCTTGATGCCAAGGAAGTCGGCCAGCTTCTGGAATCTGTTAAGGACACCTGCCTCTTCAACTGTGAGGCCACCATCTCCTTCCTTCCATGCAGACTTTCCGTCCTTGCCACGGGGCGTCTGAACAACGCCCTCTGGCAACTTCTGATCAACCTCAGCCTTTACTTCAGACTTTTTTGGTGGGTTGTCAGCGTGAGCCTGATCGATGTCGTCGAAGCTAAACTCCTCGCTAGAGTCCTTCTTGCCTTCGCTTTCAGTCAGCACCTTCTCTGTAGCGGCCATGCCGTCCTCATAGGTCTCGACCATAGGTCCGTCTCCAGCCTTGCCCTCGCCCTTGGTGAAGAACACCAGGTCTGGTTGATCCTTCAAAGGAGAGTTGTCGGCATCCCAGCCATCAGGCGCGTACTCTGGGTTGAACTTGATGCGAGCCACAGGCTTGTACCCGTTCTTGATGTAGATTGCCTCAAGCTCAGTTCCGTAAGCGTCGAAGTACTTACCGCCGTAGCGAGCTCTGGCCTTTTGCATGAGGCCAGAGACTCCCTTCTGAGAGGAGTCAGGTGACTTGAACAAGCCTCCCATGTATCCGTCTGCCTTCACGTATGCACCAGCCATGCCGTCCTCAGAGATGAAGAGCTTTCCTCCACCATCCAAGATGGCCTGAGCCTCCTGCTCGTTGACCTGAGTAACCTGCAAGAACTTCTTGTCGTCTCTCTCCTTGGCCACTTCAAATGCCTTCGCCATGGCGGTTGCGTACTCAGCCGCTGTGGCCTCACGCACACCTTCGATGCCGTCGAGGCTTGCGGAACGAGTGTCAGCTTCTTGAGCGGTCTCGATACCGAGCACACCAGCGATGCTGTCTGCTGCGTCTCTTACCTTCTGAGCGTTCTCGTCAGACTTGTTTCCTTCGTATTCTGATCTGGCGTCTGCGTAGATCTTGATGGCGTCCTGCAGGATGGCCTTTTCGTCGTTGACCGCTGCAATCTCTGCCTCTAAATCAGCAACGTCTTCTGGGGAGGCTGTTCCTTCTGCCAGTTGCTTGCGGGTCTCGTTGAGCCTGGCGTTGAGATCGACCTCTTTCTGTGTGAGCTTGTCGACCTCCACTGTGGCGTCCTCACTCATGCCTGTAGTGCGCTGCACTGGGTCGAGCTTGATGTCCTTTTCGAGTGAATTCTCGATGGCGACACGCTCTCTTGCCTTCTTTACCAGATCCTCCTTGAGGGCTGCCTTCAAATCCTCTTCCAGGTTGGGGTCTTTGAGCTGACCCTCAAGCTGATTGATCTCGATATCAAGACGCTGCAACTCCTCAGCCTTGACTGGGTTTGCAATCACGAGCTTGCTGTAGTAGTCAGCACGCTCGCTTTGCTTAGCCTTAGCCTCATTCTCAAGTCTGATGGCTTGCTGCTCAAGGTTCTTTCTCTCTTGCGGAGTGGTAGCCTGATCGATCTTGGACCGAATGACACCAGCTCTAGCTCTCAGCTCTGAAGCCTCGTTACCCTCCTTGCTGTAGCGGGATTCTGCCAAGGCCTCAGCTCTGGAGCTTGTAGACAGCTCGGAGATGTTGAGTTCAGAAACCTCCTTACCGAACTTGACACGAGAGTTGTTGATGGCTTGACGAACGATGGTCTTAGCTGCCGCTTCGTTTCCGCTGTCAAGAGCCTCCTTGACGCTGCTGAAAGAGAATCTGAAAGCACTCTCCATGGCGACACCCTCCAACTGAACTCCGCTGCGTCTAGCCTCTTTCTCCAAGAAAGATCTAACCTCGTCAGCGGCTGGCTTCTGCGCCTTTTTGGCTTCGTCTACACGAGCCTGCAGCTCTGGATCTCTTTTGATGTCCACGCCATCGAGGATCTCTCCACTTTGGATCATGGACTCCACATCAGCCTGGGAAACTTTCTGGCCATTGACCTTGTAGGTAGGCACTGTAGATGTAGCCAGAGTCACAGACCCCATAGGCAGCTCAGCCACCCCCTCAAGGACAGCCTCAAATGCGTCGATCTCTCCGTCAGACACAAGCTGTGCCACTGCCTCTCCAGTGGACGCACCAACGCCTTCAAGACCCATAGACAAAGCCTGCTTACCAACAGAGCTAGTTACACGACCAGTCTTGGCTGCCAATCCGACAGCCTTGCCTGCGCCAGCAACAGTGAGTGCGTCAAAGATCGCGATGGTTACACCACGAGCGATCGCTTTGTTACGCATCCGCTCGGTGATCTGATCATCGTTGAAAATTTCTTTAAGGTTGTCGCCAGTCGTTGGCAATCCTCTCTTATAGAGCTCTTCTTTTGCAATCTCAAGAATGGTGGCTTGAGCGTCAACCATACCAGAGAGTGAGCCGATTGCACCCTTTGTGAATCCAGTCAAGAATCCAGCACCACCACCGATAGCGGTACCCACTGGCGTTGCGAGAGATCCAGCAGTAGCCCCAACAGCAGAGTATGCAGTGCCAGTCGCAGTACCTACAGCTGCCATGGCTCCGAGCGTGGATGCCTCTGTTCCACTGCCAAACATCTGACCGAGAGAGCGAGCCACGATCTCCAATCCAGCAGCCTTATTGCTGCCCATGATGGCCATCTTATCCCAAAAGCCTAGGCCTTCTTCGGCAAGCTGTTCGTTCATCTTTGCCCCCGAGGCAGACAATCCCAACTTGTCGACTCGGTTCATGGCCTCAGCAAGCTCGGTGAAAGATCCCTCTCCATCGAGCGCACCAAGCAGCTCCGTACCCATGCTGCCCTCGATACGCCCACCCTTAAAGGCTCTGGCGTATCCGACCATCTGGTCGAAGAAGCCTTCGAAGATGGTGTCGTCTGTAGCGTTGTTGGTGAAGTCCCAGAAAGAAGCGGCAGCACTCTCTAGAGCGTTGTCCTCTTCTGACTCAAGGCTGAGGTTTGTCTCAGTCTGGCTTGACTGGGCTATTGTTTTTGGAAGTCCAGACGATGAAACGTCTTGACCCAAGTCTGAACTCGATAGCGACTGACCCGTCTGTGAGCTTGTGCTTCTTGAACCTTGGCCTGTCAGTTGTGCTCCTGTGCTCGATAACTCTTGATTTTTATTGGTTATAGAAAGAACAAGCTGCTCAGCAGTTGATCTGTCCATGCCGTATTGAGGTGAATTTACTAGCGTGTTTACAATGTAGCCCTGGCTTCTACCTCCAGCATAAAGGTTTCTAATGTGCTGTACCGCTTGTTCGTTCATATTCGCAGATCTTTACCTGCAAATATACTGAATTAGAAGCTTAGGCAATATCAGTAGCCTGCCTCAAGCTTGCCGTAGAGGTCGTTAATGAACTCCTCTCCGACTTGAGACTCCAGCTCCCTCCAGTCGGCAGTGCCTTTTACGACCGTAATGTATCTAACTCTCGGTTCAGGATAGTTGCTACCCATGTTGAAGTAGAGCCTTATTTCTCCACGGTTCACCATTGAGATCTTATTTGGAGAGAGTGTCGTGTTAGGCAATCCTTGACTCTGATCTAATCCACCTTGATACGTTCTAATCATTTGCCTTGACTGAGTATCGTAGGCCTCCATTCTAGTGGGGTCTTCGATCACATTGTCTTGAAATGGATTAAGATCGACTTGTACAGCCTCAGCGTTTTGAGAAGAAATCGTAACAAAGCTTTCCTGAGGCGTGTAGACGCTATTGATTACTGGTCTGCCGCTGCTGTAGTCAACGCTCCACTCCCTGTAATCGGATGAAACGTCTTCATTTCTGAAGTTTCCATCCAATACAGCTGTCTGAGCCTCTTGGGTTGGCGTGACTTCTTCCTCTGGCTCTTTGAATGCGTCAGCTGCTGCTGCTTCAGCATACTGCCTGTATGCCTCGTCTCTTTGACCCTCGTTAAGCTCAACTTTAGACTCGATACCTCTCTTGTCTTTGTACCAGCGCTCGGCGTTGATCTTTTCAAGAGGGTCATTGACGATTTTACCGTAGATTTCTTTTTCAAGATCCTCCTGGTTTTCAGGCATTGCCTCTGTACCGTGCTCTGGCCAGTACGTCTCGGGCTGACGAATGTCAGTCGCTACCAAGTCCTGCCTGAAGTGCTCTTCATCAAAGTGATCGTTGAGGCCAGATCCGCCTTGCATTACAAACTGGCCGTTCTCATCAACGGTGACGGTGAACATGTTTCTGTTATTGAGCAGAAGCATTTCTTCATCGTAGTCTGAGGCTGAGTGAGCATCTTTAAGGCCTCTAGACTCTAGCTCAGCAGGGTTAGCCCCCTGTGATGCCTGCATGTTCTGATCGTAGAGGGCGTAGTTCTTAGTGTAATAAGCTTTAGATGACTCAAGGTAGGCATTGGCCTGAGCCAGTCTAGCCTCCCACGCCTTCATCTGCACGTCACTCTTCATTGCCTCTGGCAGTGAGTCACGAAGCTGTTTGGCCATCTGCTCGTATGCCGCAAAATCAGAGTCAAACATTTCACTCTCGTTGGCAGCTGCGATGCTGCCTTCGAGAGTATCTGTCTTCAACTTTCGCTCTGCATTCCTGGCGAACAGCATCCCAGGAGTCTCAAGCGCATCTTCGAAGTAATTCTTCTTCTCTGGATCAGTAAGCGTGTACATTATGCTTCTCGATCAAACTTCTTGAACAGGCGGCGGGCGAAAGCGCTCTCTTTTGACATCTTTCGAGCCTGCTCTGGGTTTACAATGTATTCATTTCCAGTCGCTTCTCCGACTTTCTCTCCGTTTCGGATCAGATCAATAGGGTTGATCTCGTGGCTAAATGCCCCAGGAGTCTTGCCGCCAGTCTTGTACGAACCTCCATAAGCCCCGTATGCACCAAGATCCATGTTAGGGTTAAGAACACTACCATCAGCGAGCTGATACCCCTGGTTATCGGGAAGCTCTCCCGCAGCAATCTTATCAGCTGTAGAAGATGGATCGTATTCTTCACTCTTCGGGTCGAACAGCCCTTGAGCGATCATGTTTTGAAGGCCTTGATCAGCAAAGTCGAGACCTGATTGAGCTAGGTCGAAGTTGGCTCCCAACCTGTCAAGCTCTGCTTGCTGACGTCCAAAGTTCGCTCTGTCGATAAGCCTCTGAGAACGAGACAGGTCTGCTGCTCCAATGCTGAATCTTCTAGCTGATCTAAGGTTATCCTGAGCCTGCTCCGCCGCTCCGTAAGTCTGAAGGGCAGACTGCTTTCTCTGGGCCTCTCTGCTCCCGATGTCAGCCATAGACCTGTCTGTCTGCTGAGAAACGGCACCAAGTCCACCGAGTAGTGCTCTAGCGCCGCCTGCTTTCAGGGCGCCAACGCTAGTTGCCTGCTGCCTAAGAGCTTCTCTTCTTTCGATGTCTGCCTGCGGGTCAGCCATCGCGCGATCCAAGAACCTTCTGTAGCCTTCACCGACTTCAATCTCATTGAGAGATCGACGTCTGTCTTGACGAGCCTGCGCCATCTGCTGAAGCGCATTGGCCTGCATGTTCTCATAGAAGTCCTCTCGTTCCTGGGCAAGACGTCTGTCTCTTCTGTGATCGACAAAACCACCAATCAGCTTGGGGGTTGCCATCAGAAGCGAAAGTGTAATTGGATCTAGAGCCATGTTGCAAATATAGTCATTATAGGCCTTACCCGTGGTGATGCGGTGAGAGCCCGAAGTTTGTGTTAATCGCGAACAGCTCTACCTGCTCTGTTCCTGAAGGGGTGACTGAGCATCTAACCTCACACCAGTGGCCTCTGATTTGGTCCCCGTTGATGTTCAGATTAGACGAAAGCATAAGTCTGTCTCCAGCAGCGAGCTCGATAGGCGCTGTGTTAAAAGTAAGCGTTTTCTCGGAAACGTCAAAGTCTGTGAGGACAGCATTCGAGGAGTCCACCACAGGGACCGAGGAGTCGTTGTTCCTGTACAATGTGTATCCTTTGGGAATGTGCTGACCCTTGATGCGTGGCTTCATGGTGACGACAGCCCCGTCAACAGACTCAACCTCGCCAAGCTGAATGTAGTTCCCGTGGCTCTTGGAGGTGTTGTCTCCAGTGACGTTGGCGTAGAAAGATCCTTCACGTTCCCTCCAGTTGTTATCGACGTTGAAGATGTTTGTAGTCTCCTGATCAGAACTGGAGTGTAGTGTGACACTCCATTTCTTATCGGTCTCCAAAGACACAGATTCAAATGACTTCACATAGGACGGGTTCTTGTTAGATACCACAGTCACTTTTGATGCCTGCCTTCCGTCCTGATTGTAGAAGTTATTGGAGTTCTGATCGTAGTTGTGAGTGTGGATGAACTTATCCTGCACGGAGCCGCTGTAGTCCACCCAGTCAAAGATGTACATGCCTGGCCCCATAGTGACGTAGTAGTCTGGGTAGAACGTGTACTTGCTTTGCCAAGCCTTGTACTTGGTGTTAAACCCGAGCGTGATGCCTCCGTAGCTTGTGACAGCGTAAGGAGAGAGTGAGATAAAGTAAACCTCGTCTGCAGGGTCGTACCCAGAACAGACCCTGAAGTCGGGGTTCTTTGAGCCCTTGATGCTGTTGTCCTCGAACAGGGACGAGATGTCGATGTCTGAGATGGCCGTCATGCCCCCTTGAGTAAAGAGAACAGCCTTAGCCGAGGCTTCGTCATAGAAGAAAGCCTTGCCGTCAACAGACAGTACGGATTCTGGATGCCTGGTCCCAAAGTCTTGAGGGAATGGAGTGGCCGCGTTTATCACGTTTGTTGAAAGACCGATCACTCCGCCGCCAGCTGCCCCAGAGAACACTTGCTTGTTGATCAGGAGCTTGGTTACTTTGCGCTCCTGAATCGCAAACATCATGTCTTCAAGATTGCCAATATACTTGCACGCTCCGCTTTCTGACGGAAGATCGTAGAAGTTACCAAGTCCTGGCACAAAGGAAGATAAAGCCAGAACTCCAGTGTCGTCGATATAAGGATCACTGTATGTGATACCGTTGTATCTGTTTACGGTAGCTGCATTCTTAAATACTGTGTGAGGTCTCCCTCTATCCCATGATTTAGACGGGAAAAGATCAGACACGCTTTGGTCCTCAATGAACCTGCTCTTGTACTCCCAGTTCTCTGGGTTCTCATTTGTGTTGAGATACCAGTTGTTGCTTGGATTCTGAACTGGAGTCTTTGCGTCAATAGACCTGTAGTGAACGTCACCCGACAGGATTGTAAAGGCTGTTCCGTGGTCTCCAAGTTGTGGGTCTCTGTATCTACCGACTGGTCTTCTCTCCCCAATCTCGTAGTAGATCTTCTCCGCAGCCTGTTTTTTAGGCGAAATAATCTCGACCAGGCAGTTCTTGTTCCAGTGATTCTTCAGGGATACTGACACCGAGCCATTGTACGCCGTCCCTGTAATCTGATTCCAGTCAAACCCTTCGTACTTTTCGATGTTTGCTTCTGTCGTGTTGCTTGCAGTTCCATCCACTGCAGGCGCTCTAAGCACAAGGAACTGCCCTGCGTGAGGGCTGGCGTCCTCGTCGCCCGTGTAGTCTGCGTGCTCCTTTCTAATTGGCCTACCTGTGTTGCCAATCGTCTCCACCCCAACAACATCAAACTCAATGAGATTACCCTTTGAAGAAGTGGGAAACTTCCATCCATCATCAGCGTCATTTCTGCGAGAGATGACTCTGAGCTTATCGCCTTTTGTAAAAGAATACTCCCTGACTGTGTTCCTGTCTCTGTTGTACTGAGACAAAGTCTTCAGAGACACATAGATATTGTGGATGCTGTCGTCAATATCCCTGTGTAGCGCATTGTCGTCGTTCGTGGTCAACCTTCTCGCGTAAGCGCCCCCCACGGTATACTGAAACACGTTCTCCACGTTAGACCCGCCATACACGATTTGATAACTGTCTGCCCAGTCTGGAGCGTCAAACCCGTTCACGGGCGTAAAGGTCATGGAGACTGGACCTTTGTCAGTAATGGCGGTTTCGCCATCCGCTCTTTCTGGAAGGGCTTTTACGTAAACGGACTTCAGCTCGTTCACGAAGCCACTTCTGCCATGTTCGTCGTAGTATACGATGCCGAAGTTGTGAGTCGCCCCAGCCTTGAATGTCAACGTGTTAGACACCTGAGAGATAGAGACCTTCTGATCTGAAATGTATGTTGCGCTTACATTGGAGTATGTCACTTCACTCTGTTGCTCTCCACTCTTGGCAAAAATGTTCTCTGTAGCCTGAGCCTGCATTACCGTGAATGTGTCGGCTGGATCGTCAAACCTAACAGGCGCACCAGACTCAACAATTCCTGTTGGATCAAGCCTAATGTTTGTTATTCTTGGCTTGAAGGTGACATGGTCGTCTGGAGTGGTAGTCACCTCTCCAAACTTAAACGTGACATACATGAGAGACACCCCTAACCCACCTTCCAGCGTCGTGGCCTGCAACGTCCCCGATGCGGTCGAATGAACAGTTAAGGGAATGTCTGCATACTGGTACTCAAGCTCCACTTCGGCCTGCTCCAACTCAGATTGAATAAACTCAGCAAGATCTTCAGGGGTCGAGTAAGCTTCTGGCGTAACAAGACTTATTGAAACTTTTTTATCCTCAGTGTGAAGGTCATTAAAGTTAACCTGCGTTGCCTTTAGGATTCCAGCTCCAGTCTCCTCTTGATCATCAATGCTAAACTGGATGACAGACAGCCTAATAAGATCAGTTGCTGTTGCAGTAAACTCTGGCTTGAACACAAAGCTTACGTCAACCCTTGTGCCTGCAGCAAACTCTTCTGAAACACCGATGTCATCAGCCGCCTCAATGTCGAGGTCGATGTTGATGGTTCCAACCTGAGTAACCATGTCTGGACCCTCATCGTCAGCCACGTAGTCTTTGACCGACCCACCAACGGCAGAGTAGTTTGGTTCAAGAGAGAAGTCAGTCACCGAGATGTCGTGGTTAGGACGACCCTCGGTGTAGTTTGAGTAAAACAGCCTACTGTCTCTAATTACTTGACCCTCAGCTTTTAGAGGCACATTGTCATAGAGCTTGTTTGCAGTCGTGTCTGGGATAACCGATCCAATGACGTCGTTGTAGAATCTGTACTTCTGATCGGCAATGTCGTAAACCGTGGTTGAGTTACCGTACACCTCTCTCACCACGTTCTGCGTAACGTCGAACTCATCAATGATGAAGAAAGGTCCGTCGTTGCCATCCCTGGCAAGCAAGCGAACAGCCTTCATGTCTGGGTGCTGCAGGCTTACATTGTGCTTAATCTCACAAACGTTTGACGTGAAGATGCTAAGACCGAAGTCTGCAATCTGCGTACTACTCATGGCGGCCACAGGCGACACAGCGAGCTTGGAGTACGGGGAGAGTGCTGACTCCTCGTTGTCCTTGTAGATGATCTGAGTCGCAAACTGCATTGCGCTCTGCTCGAAGTGGTTTACCTTTACAGCGCTATCTGTGTCAAAAGAGAACGTCGGCGGCTTTGTCGGCGCCGACTTGATCGCAGAGATAGCTCGCTTGAAGTAGAGGTCAGACAAGGCATCGTAGTCTCCTGAGATGGCTCTATCGACATTGATCTTCCTAGGTGGGTTCACGTTGTCTGTGAAGTACATCACAGTCTGGAGAACTCCGTCCTGCTGAAAAGCTTTGTTCAGGATGTCTGCCTTGACGAAGCTGTTCTTGTTAAAGTTGAGGGCGGTCCTCTTCAGTACCTTTTCGTAGGTGTTGGTGGATGCCGTGTACTTGTAGATGGCGTCTTCGTCGTGACCTGTATCGCTGGCCACAAAAACGTAGATCACACCAAGCTGGTCGTCTGGAACAGCTCCGATAACTCTGACCTCAGCATTGATAGGCGTAGTGCCAGATGCAGCGACTGCAGAGTTATGGCCCTTCATGGTCTTGATGACCATCTCGCTACCCTCGCCTCTGTTGACGATCGTCACGTTCTGAGCATCGATCATGTCGCCGCTACGAGTGAGCCGCTGATCTTTGTCCGATACGAGTTTCTGAGGTACCTGCTTATCGATCATCCTTTAGGCGCTTGCTTGTAATTCTTTCTGATTGTCTTCAGAGCCTCCTCCTTGGTGAAGGACTTCATACGAGCGTTGGCCTTTCTTCTTTCGTTGTAGTACTCCGCTCTGGCTCTAGCCTTCTCTGCGTTAGGCACCATGGCCTTGCGCTCGATCAGCTTGTAGTAGATGTACGCGATGAGGGCTTCCTCTGCGTACACGTGGACCTGAGGGTTGGCTGATCTGGCTTCGTCAGCGACGTACTCGATCACGACCTCAGAAAAGTTAGAGTTTGACTTGACTTCCAGTCTGTTTTGGTCAAGGTTTACCCTGAACTCCCCTTGGTATCTGCCTCCACCGTGGCCGTAAAGCTGTCCTTGCCCATTGCCATAGACGTAGTTACGGAAGATGTAGCTACCGAAACCGTCGCCGCTGGCTCCAGCCACGTTGGCTCCTGTCCCTTCTTTAGAGTCCTCTCTGTCGAGTAGACCGTCTCCATCAGCGTCGTATGTGGTGTCTGACTCCTTGGAGTACTTCTGAGAGTAGTTGATGTTCTTGTTTTCACCCAGCACGTAGACCAAGCCGTCACCTCCAACCACACCCACCTTGCTCCAATCCACGTAGTCGTCAGGAAGTTCCACTGTGTTGTTGCTAGAGACGGACAGCTTCAGAGAACGGATGACCTTGAGCATGTCAAAGCCCATCTCTCTAAGCCCTCTGAGCGCAAAGTTTCTTACGGCTGCGTCCGATGCGTGTGCTGCATAGTCCGCCCCGTCAAGACTGATGAGAAAGTCATTTACGACTTGTTTTAGTGGTACGTAATTCCTAGCCATCAGTTCTGCTCATTTGTTCTTTTCACCTGCTCGGTTGCTGCGTATGCTGTCACCTGCTGGTCTCTGAGGTTCACTCCAATCAGGCTGGCAATCTCGACCACCAGATCCATGGTGTAGTGCTCAGGCAGCTCGAAGTCGTAGCTGTTTGTTGAGTTGTACTCGTCGTTGGTTGCCCCTGAAGCCAAGCCAAATGTGGGTGGCTGTGAGGACCGAGTAATGCCATCGGTCTCGACGCTCTGTGGGATCTTGTAGTAGCGGATCTTGATCTTCTTGATTGACTCAGGGAAGACCTCGATGTCACCTGTGATCAAGGCTACTGGGAACGATTCTGTCGGCGCATTGAGAGTGCTCGACAGAATCCGCTCAATCTTCTCTTCATCGTAGCAGATCTCAACTGGAGTTCTGGTGGTCTGCCCCAACAGCAGACTACCAGCAGTGGAGATGCTGATGATTCTCGCAAGGTCATCAATCGCCGATGAGTTACGGAGAAAGACATTCTCTGATGAATCTCTAGTCACGTCAGAGGACGTTGCAAAGATCGCGAGATCCTCTTGGATCTGCTTGTACTTGGACTTGTCGCGGCCTTGGCCGAAGCCTGCTCGTTCGAGCTTACTGCCGTCTTTGAGTTGGTCAAAGAGCCTGTTAAAGATTCGCAGCTGCGCGACCTGGGCGAACTTGTTGAATTCGTCCACGTTCACGAAGCCCTGTTGGTCCTTGTTGACCAAGTCCTTCAGCGTCTTGTATACAACGTTTACACTTGCTGGCATACCGCAAATATACAAAAAGAAAAAGCCCCCATAATCGGAGGCTTTCTCAGTGTATGGTGTACGTCTATTAGAGTTGACGTTTGATTTCGTCGAGAACGACTGAACCAGTTTCTGTCATGCACCAGCGAGACAGAACTTCCTTCGGGTCTTGCCCCACAGGGATGGCAAGGATGTGCCCTTTGTTGTCAACCCACTTGATGTGACCATTTTCGTGCATGATAACGCCTGAAGACATAGCCTTGCTGACAAGAGCCTTGGTCTCAATGACTGGGTTGTCAAACGCCTCAATAAACGACTGAGGATTAGACTTCGCAAACTGAATGAGGTCGTGCTTAATCTCATCGACAGGACGATCTGTATTCACTGCGTAGGCTGTTGCCACGGTGAGGATGTCTGAGAGAGGGCGCTGACGGATCAGGGCCAAAGCATCGATAGTCTTGTACTCCTGCTTCAAATCGACAGAAGCCTCCTTTGACAAGTTCACCTTTCGGAAGATATTACCTCCATTTGCCTCGTTACCTGGGTGCATTTCCAAGAAGCGCTTCAGGTTTGGCTTGTTTCGGGCCACCCAGATACGACCGTTTTCAAAGATGATAGGCTGCTTCATAGGCTTGGAGGTTTGCTCATCCACATACACGCTATCTTCCTTAGGGATGTAGCGGATTGCGCGGATTGAGTCTGCCTCTTCGTCATAGACTGACACTGGGCCAGCCTTCATCATGAAGTACATGCCATTTGGGGAGAGGAGCTCGTACTCCTGGTGGATTGGACCTTTAGGGGTGTACTCCTTGAAGATCTCTTTCTTCTGCTGCTGTGGTGCAGCGGGTGCTGCTTGTACGGGCGCAGCTGCCTCTACGGTTTTTTTGGCGGGCCGTCCGCGCTTTGCTGTAGTAGCCATTAAAGTAAAATTAGAATTGAAACAAAAGTAGTAAAAGAGAGGGGAGGCATTCTCCCCTCTCAGTTACCGATTTAGATTACGAAGAGCTGTCAGCAACCAATGGCGCCACGACTGTGATATCTCCAGCAGTAGAAGAGACCATCAGCTGAACTTTTTCGCCAGTGGCGTTAAGCAGTTCAGTTTGATCTCCGCTTGCAGAAGTGATCGTGATAGTTGCCCCGCCTGCGATAGTTCCTGCAACGATTTGAAAAAGCAAACCAACAGGAAGTGATGACGCAAGTGTTGCAATACCAGCCTCCCCGCTTGCTACATTCAAAGTAACAACTCGCCCTGTGATGTCAAGAGTTTGAGCTGCGGTAGTGATTGTTTCTGTTTGCGTAGCCGCTTTTGGAAACAGTGGGAAAATGTTATCTGCCATAATTAAAAAGATTATGAAGTTAGAGCAGGGGGCCGAAACCCCCCGCTCGTCTCTTCAGGTTAATTAGGCAGACAAGTTGTTACCCTTCAACACAACGTGCTGGTTTGCAGCACGCACGCAGAGGTTGCACTCTGAACGGTAGTGGAACTTAGCCAAGTCCTCACCGTTGGTAGCGTATCCGAGGACACCACCACCTTCAACCCAGTGCTCCATCTCTCTGCTGTAGTTGCCTGCAGCCTTGTAGTTCATCTCCAATGATGGGTTAGAACCGCCAGACTTAGGATCGACAACATTGCCGAGAGGGATCAAAGCACCCTGGTAGTCGGTGTGACCAGCAGCGTAGTCAGAGTTCAACAGCTTCCAGTCGTGCTTGTGGAAGGTGTAACCACCACGAGTGAACGACTTAAAGCCGAGGTTGATAGCCATGTCAGAATCGTTGTTGAATGCACCGAACTGACCAGCCAAACCAGCAGTCACCTGAGTGGCGATACCAGAAGCGAGCAAGTCGTCCACAGCCAAAGAAGTGCCTCTGTCAGTGTACATAGCGTACTCTGCAGGAGCTCCCTCCTTATCCAACAAGATCAAGATGCTGTCGAGGTCGTCCATGGTGTCGAAGTTCTGATCGCCAGCAGCAGAAGATACAATGCCTCTGTTCTCCACAGCCTGGAAGTAACCTTCAGAACCAGTGACTTCAGTGGATCCAATGGTAACTGATCCAGCAGCAGGCGCACCAGAAGCAGACTTAGTCTGACCGAAGACGAGCATAGCCTCGCGAGAGTTCATGAACTTTCTGCGAGCATCCATCTCACCCTTCAAGTACCACTGGTACTGGCCGTTCACGTTCAACCAGCCAATGTTGGTGGCCTGTGATCCGTTCACGTGGAAGGTCTCCTTGGTGATGATGTATGGGTTCTTGCGGAGCACCAAGTCCATTTCGAATGGCTTGACAGGCTGACCAGTTCCCTGGGCATACGCATTACCGATGATCACCATGTCCTTAGAGGTGAAGTCAGTAGCAGCGACGTCGGTCATCTGCTTGACGGTGAAGGCGTCGCCAGTGATGCCACCAGTAACGATCAATCTTTCGCCGTTCTCAGCAACCAAAACGTCGTTCACCTGAACAACCTGATCTGAAGTCATAGATGAAGCAGTGTATCCGTGTCCGTCGACGAGAGTCACAGTTCCACTGGAGGCAGTACCCTTCAGCTTTCTGTTCATCCGACCTTCTTCGTACCAGTGGACTTCGTCCGCTTGGCCTGCAGAGCGCTTGGCTCCAGTCACGTCGAGGAGACCAGTGATACCCTGATCGCCGAAAGTTTGGATGTACAAGTCGCGCACATCTGGTTTTGTTGGGTCAATCAATGAGCCCAAAGAGGTGTAGTTTGCTGGAGTAGCATCGAGGAGTTTTGGCCCGATGTTACTCGCAGTAGCATTCGCTTTTCCAAAAGCCATAATAGTTTCTTTTTAAGAGTTGTTTGTTAAGAGATTGAACCAAACCCTCTGTTGAGGCCCAGGGCGTTCCTGAGCTGATCAGCAAGAGGACTTGCTTCGGGTTGTCCAGCTCCTTGATTCGGGCGACTAGAGTTTACGTTAGCTGCCTGATTCACAATGCCTCTTTGACCGTCAGCCATGCCCTGCTTGTATACAGATTGCACGATGCTTTCCATGTTGTCAATGACAGCTCTGTGAACATTCAGCTTGTCGTAGTCCCAGTTCCCATCCTCCTGAACGTAAGGATCGAAGAACTCGTCAAGGCGAGAGTTCTTCTCCACCAACTCTCCGCGATACCTGTCATTCAATCCGAAAGTGAAAGAACGCCCGTTTCCAAGGTCGAATTCGACCCCGTCGAGGTTTTCAGTTTCAGACCGCATGGCGCTGTACCACTGATCGTCAAATGGAGACTCAAGGTCTTCGCTCTGCTGCACTTCTGGAGCACGATACTTGCTTCGAAGATCGTTGATTCCAGTGCGCGCCTGCTGGGCGTCCATCTTGAGTTGCAACTGCGAGAGTCTCACCTCATCCTCTGTGTGCAGATTCGGGTCGAGCTTATACTTACTACCCATGAGCAAGTCGATCTCCTGTACGTCCAAGTCTGGGTATTCACGAGCCATTTGAAATTTGATGGCCGTAGCATCATCCATGTTTTCTGGATTCAACTGCTGATACACAAACCAGTCCTGAGGAGAGCGCCCTGTATCTTGGACGAATTCAGCAATCGCTTCAATTCGTTCGTCAAGCTCTCTCTGTTGTTGCTCCTGCGGTGTGAGCGCGTCGAAAGAAGTAAACTCCCTACCCAGTCTATCACTCAGGTAGTTCAATACTTCTGCCTCCAGCTCATCTACAGGATTGTCTTCTAAGTCTACTCTGTAGTTTTCTTCGTAACCTGACGTTTCAGGCTCGGGTTGTTCTTGCGGCTGTTCTGTAGTCGGCTGCTCGAAGACTTGCTGCTCAGGTGCTTGTTCCTGAACCTGCTCTTGTTGCATTTGCTCTACAGTAGCGTCGTCGATAAACGAGATTCCAGAGTTCTCTTCTACTGGAGACTCTGGAGTAATTGGTTCTTGATTCTCCATAAATTAAATTTTAGTTTCTATTTAGACTCCCACGTAAGCGATCACTGAGCCGCTTGTGAGGCTGAGTGACTTCCACTTACCGTAGATGGTTACGCCGCGCGGAAACACCTGAGTGCTGCCGAGGGTCTCACCACCTGAGCCAGCTCCTCCAGCGTCAGTGTTAAAAGATTGAGCTGAGTCCTTCGCTTCCAAATCGGCGAACTGAGTCTCCTCCAACATGGTGATTGCTGTAATGAGCTTGCTTGTTGGCGCCGTGATGGTCGTTGATGCAGTCTTGAGGTAAATAGACCCAAACTGGCCGAACGTCATCGCGTCGATTGATCCTGGATATGGCATTGTTTTGTTTTTTGCAAATATAGAACTTATTTACTTCCTGTATTTTGCGACCTTTTTCTTGATCTTGTCAGGCTGAGAAACGAACTGCTTCCCTTCTTTGTTGCCTTTTGCCTTGGCTCTGTTGGTCGCTGCCTTCTCAGCAGGGGAAAGTGATTTCCATGCTGCGTCAGGCAGGTAGCGCTTCTTACCCTTGGAGGGCTTGCCATCTGAGGTTCTCCACTTCTGTGAAGTCCACTTCTTCAGGCTCCGCTGTGACTTAGAGAGCGCCATCAGTTCTTGTAGCCTCCGCCTGCTTTCTTGTATCTGTTCGCCAGAAGCTGTGCTTTGCGAGCAGACCACTGACCAGGTCTGCCGCCCTTGCTGCCCGCTTTGATGGATTCGAACAGCCTCTTACGCATACCAGGCTTGGTGTAGTTGCCTGCCTCATTGACCTTGGAGACCTTACCGCCCTTCTTGAACACACCTCTTCCCTTGAGGATGTCCGCCTTGGTGATCTTGCCGTCCTTGTTCAGGTCTGGGAATTTCTTCTTAGCCTTTGCCATGTGTCACTAGTTTGAAGTTTGCTTTTTCCACTGCTCCTGGATGTGGCTTGTAGTCGCCTTCCATCAGGTAGTACCGACCAGACTCTTCCATCCAGTGATACCCCTTAGGAGCAGCAACCCCCATCTTCTTCTTTGATACGCTGAGCTTGCCGCCCTTCTTGTACTTGATGGGTTTCATTAGCAGTTCCACTTTTTGAGGGCGAGAGCCTTGCGAGTAGGCTTGCCGTTTGGTTTCTTCATCGGGCCTTTCACGCCGCTCATGCGGGCGCAGAATGATTTGCGCCGCTTGGCGGCTTTGCTGCCAGCCTTGAGCTTAGAAGGCGGAGTAGTGACAGCCATCTTCAGTTTGCTTCCAGTCTCTCTGTTGTATTTGTCTACACCAGCCTGAGTTAAGCCACCTTTCGGGTCTTTGTGCTTGCCCATCTTGAGCTTTACTCTTTTCTTAGCCTTCATAATGCAAATATATCAAAGATCAGAAGAGTACTCCATGAGGTTGCCGTAACGCAGGTCGTCGAGCTTGTCAGCGTCTGATACAGAGGCGTCTGTGTAGAATGAAACCGACGGAATGTTACCAGCTTTGGCCCATGTCAACGCGCCTGATTCAGTCTCGAAGTATTCTTCAATACCAACCATTCTAATCACATATCCAGACGTGATCTTATTTCCTGTATCTGTAGCCGTCTTTGCCATCAAGTAATACCGTAGTGAGATTTCGTATCTGTCATGATATTGTCTCTGTCTGGAAGCGTAGTGTCTGACCAGATGATTACCTCTGAAAGATAACCTTGATATTGAGCAGCACCGTTGTCGTGGCGACGTCCAATCGTGATGCCAGCTGAAGCTGACCTAAGGCTTCCTGTGGATGGGAATCCTGTAGAAGTGTGTGCAGTGTCTCCGTTTACATCAATGTCTCCCTCGTATGGTGATGCAGACATGTAGCCCACGACGACATACTCGGTATTTGCAGAAACAGCAGCAGACGTATCTGCTCTACCGAGGCTGTTTGATGCGTCAGAATACCTCGCCGCCACTCTTAGCTTTTGAGTCGCACCCAAGACATTTGCAGAGAAAGTCTGAGTAGATGCGGATGACGTCCACTGACTGACAATCTGTTGAGCTGCTGTTACAGTCCTAAACTCACCTACATAGGAGAGTATAAAGTGATCTCCGTTGTTTGACGAGAATGTATCAGACAACCATCGTGCAGTTGAGTTCCCGTAAAAGTCAAGAGCGTTAATAGAGTTGTCGGTCGTGGTTACGATATTTCCTGATGTGTCTACAATGCGAGGACGAGAGGCCGCCGTAGACTGCTCCATGTGATTTCCATTCCCACTCTGATCCCACCATTTTGAGACTCGGCCATAGTTGCTTCCGCAGTGGGTTGTCAGTGCAGAGGTGTCGAGATTTCCGTTTGAGTCAAACCCAATGTCAGCGGTTGTGCCAGAAGAGTTCTCTACAGTGATGGCTGTTGTTGCGGTAGAGGACAACTGACGCAGGCTGTAGGCGGCCTTTGCTCCAGTGTAGGTGTCTAAGAAGTAAGATGCAGCTCTTTGAGTTCCAGAGACACTAGAGATGTCACTGTACCTTATTCCATCGATCTTGTCAATGCTTGACGCGGCAATACCACTATGACTAGACGCACTCATGCCAACTCAATCCAATCTTTGGATGGGTCGAAGTAGATAATTCCATTGGTGCCATCGAGAACATACCCAATGACCCTGACGACATCGCCTGAGCCGAGTGATGTAGTAGTAGACATTGCATGCCCGTCTGTATCGCTCAAGTAAAGAACAGTCCCTGCGGTTGCTGAAGAGAAGCCAGCGTTGTCATCGAGCCTTACAACGCCTTGAAGAACCATTCCCTTACTGGCCTGTGTACTGGCAGCGACAGCAAGAAGACCCTTGGAGTTTCCTACATTGTCAGCATCAGCAAGTGACCAGAGAGATCCCTTTAGGACGTGAATGTCCCCTGTGGCCGTAGCGACACTAGGGTTTATATCGTAAGTAACTCTAGATCCAACATCGAACTTGCCAGCTCCAGTGAGAACAGATGTTCCTTGACTTCTAACTCTGACAGACTTTGCCTCAACATGGTCTACGTTAAGCACATTGGTAGTGCCATCGTAAGTGAATCCTGTATCTCCTTCGATCGTGTCTGCATCTGTGAAGACTGCCACCTGATCGGCAACAGGAGTGCCGCTGGTATCTACACCACCGCTTGCGGCCTCAAGGCTAATAGTTCTAGAAACATCATCGTATGTGAGGACGAAGTCATTTTTACCAGTCAAGTCCTGGTCGACATCAAACGTGAAGTTACCTAGCGCGACATTTCCTGTGCCATCTGGGTTGATGACAATGTTTCCGTTTGAACTGGATACAATCTGATTGCCGCTTACATCCAAGTTACCACCAAGAGCTGGATCTGTATCGTGACTGATGTCCAGGGCTTGGTTCTCAAAAGCAGTATTACCTGCGTTTCTTACCAAGTACTGATTTGCTGATTCGCCAGTTACATTTACATCCGTCAAATCGTCCAAGTCTTCAGCTCCACCCCCGCTTGCAGTAGACGCAATGGTAATCGTGTTGTTTCCAGCCTCAGTAAGGGAAATGTTAGTGCCAGCATCAAAAGTAATTGCAGAGCTCTCAGTTCCGCTTGGTCCAGTGACTTTCAACTCAACATCACTGCTGTTCTGATCTACAGACAGCGTAGTGTTTGCGCTAACATCAATGGTGGTTCCATCAAAAGCAAGTCCTGTGCCAGGAGTAATGACAGAGTAGGTTCCAGATCCATCTGTCTTCATCATTCCAGCAGAGCCAAAGTCGGCATCTCTGAGAGCTGTTGACCCGTTTAAAGATGCGTTGAATCTGCTCTCTGTGTAGAACAGATTGGTTGTGCCTTCATCAATCCCGTCGGTGTCAGTAACAATGCTGTAGCTTCCAGAAGAAGCGTTGCGCTTCATCAGTCCCTCCTCATTAAAGTCAGCGTCCATGACAGCGCCTGCGTTCCCGACGCTTGTGGAGTCGGTCACGTCGGCGTTGGCATCAATGCCATCAAGCTTGTCGTGCATAGCTACCGTCATCACCCCAGCCTTAGACCCTGTGGCTTCTTCAATGATGCCGTCGGTGCCATCACTAGACTCTACAGTAACCGTGTCCGTTCCACGAGAGATCGTGATGTCAGTTGTGACGTTGTTATTGATGGTTGGCGTGCCAGTGAGATCACTGTAGGCGCCAGACGTAGCCACATCAGCAAGCGTTGTTGGTGTCGCCACCCCGCTTGAGTTACCAATCCACGCCTGACCATCTGGGATGTTTGGAACGTCGTTAGAACGGCCAATAGCCATAACGACAATCTCCCCGTTGTTCTGATTGGACCTGCCGACCTTACCCACATTCTGAATAAGATTCGTGCCAGTAGGTTTGGTGTTTGTAAGTCCACCTCCAGAAGCGACGTAAAGCACGTCACCTACGCTGAACGAGTCAGTGTCGACGTCTTTCAGGCTTCCAATGCAAGCCACATCACCCTCATTGTTTTGAGAGTAGTCCTGGGTTGCAAGGCCGATTGATGGCATCTTGCTAGAGTCAGAGGCGTCCGCTTTAGAAACGATGATAGGGCCGTTTGACCCGTGAAATCCACTCACGTAGACTGGATCACCCTCAGAAACATCTTCACTAAATCGAGCTGCAATAAAGACTCTATCTGCAAAGGCCCACTCAGTGGTGTCGCCGTTGCCCTTTCTGACGACTTGATACTCGTCACCACCAGATGGGACACCAGCTCCGTCGCTACCAGCTGGACCCTGTGGCCCCTCAGGTCCAGCCGCTCCAGGCTGACCCGTTGTGTAGTTCGGGTTGACGCTGATCACACTCACCTCAGGTGCTGTGACCTTGATGGCGGGTATGGTTTCTACAGATACCTTAATTGGGTCTGAACCGCTTGTTACAACCTTAACTGACATTATGCAACGCCTGGGTTGGTGATGTCTTCATTCACTTTGAAGGTGCCGTAAAGATGCGTCTTTACCGTACCTCCACCGACTCCAGCAGTGTCGCTGTCAGACTGAATGTCATAAACATAGAGTCCAGAGGGAATACCAGCCATAGTTGTAGATGAAATCTCAACAGTTAGCAGGGCGTTAGTTTCTCCGTCAGAGTTGTTAGCGATGGTAAATCCAGTACCGCTAGACTTATCACCCTCTACAGTAATTGTTGCGTCAGCTGTGTCGCTTGTTGCGACCTGCATCTTCCAATCAGACTCATCTTGATCGCTGAGTGTGCTTCCAAAATCAAGGTCCAACTTAAATGAGTCGCCCTTTCTGCACACAATATCCAGCCGTACAGCTGTATCTAGATTAACTGTTGCCATTTCTGATGATTTCGTTTACGATTTCTTCAGGTGTCTTCTCTTTCATTGACGACTCACTGGTCGGCTCCTGGAGCTCACCACGCTCTCCTTTTCTCTGAGAGATAAGCTTACTCTGCTCAGCAGACTGCTTCTTCACTCTCTCGTCCTTACGGTCCTCTTTGAGGATCTCAATCTTCTCTTTGAACTCCTTCTCAGTAGCGGTGCGACCGAGGGTAGCCTGAGCCCTAATAAGCTCGATCTCCTTGGTCATCTCGTGCCTCATCTGCTCCATCTGCATTTCAAGCTGAGCTTTCATCTGCATCTTCTGAGCGTCGATCTGAGCCTGCATCTGCACCTCCTGCTGCTTCATCTGAGCAGCTGCCATGGCTGACTGCTGCTGAATCTGAGCTTGCATCTGAGAGTTCTGCTGGGCCATTTGCTGATTGCTGGCGATACGCTTCTTGCGGCGGATCACCAACAATCTCTCTGCCTGGTTGATGTCCTTGAGCTGGCGGATGGCGATGGCATCTTCAATGTCGAGCTCCTTCTGAGCGAGCGAGACTTGAATGTTCTGCTCCAAGTACTGCTTTTCCAGATCCTCCATCTCTTTGACCACTTGCACACCGAAGTTGTACATAGCCAGGTTTTTGAAGCTGTTCAGCATTGCGATATTCTCGGTGCCAATCGCGTTCTCGTATGCCTTGTACAAGATGCTTTCGTGCGGGATGACCTGCAGGCACTTGACGATGTCCTTGCACACCTTCTTGAACAGTACCATGGCTGAGTTGGTGATGTCGTAGATCGCGTTGTTGCCAGCTGCGATAGCTTGCTGACGCACACCTACGAGCTGCTCACCTTTCGGTGTGGTGCCATCCATCATCTCGTTGATGCCCGTGGCGTCACGGATCATGCGGAGGTAGTGGTTGTACAGAGCGATGAACTCGTTGATGTTACGCACGGAGTTCCCGATCTCGCGGATAGGCGGGTTCTGGAATCCTCCTTCTGGGTTCTTGCTTCTGTAATAGAATACACCAGTCTGCTCGTAGATGTCGTGCAGCTCAAGAGGCTGGAGCTCACCGCCCTTGCCGAGCTGTACGTTCTCCAATCCCTCGATGTCGATGATGATGCCGTCAGGCTTAGCCTTGGCCACTGACTGCTGGATCTTGAGGTGAGTGAGCTGGAGCTGGTCAGCAAAACCAATGCAGCTATCCACCATAGACTTTGGCATCATCTCCTCAAGGTTGGTAGCCACGACAGAGTAAGACAAGTCCACTCTGCTCAGGTCGTGCATGTTCTTAGGGACGTTGGTCTTCTGACCGTAGTTAAACAGCTTGTCAGTCCCCATGACGTACATACCGCCATACACCACTTCGTTCTCCAGCTTAGACACTTTCTTCTCGTACACGGACTCTGATGGACCTTTGTAGCTATCGCCCTTGAAGTAGAATCCCGTGTTTCCGTACTTGCTATCCTTCTCTTCGAAGTACATGCAGTCGACAGTCTTGAACTCGAAGTCCAGGATGTCTACCATGTACTCGTCATACCCGTATCTGTACTGATCGCTCTTGGCGTCGTAAGAGGACTTGTTGATGTTGGAGATGTCGTAGTTGCGCTTAGACGCAGACTTCTTCGCAATGTCTTTGTAGTCGTCCTCAGTAAACTGATCGCCAGCCAATCGCTTGAGCTCGCTGATGGTGATGCTCTTTACGTGACCAGCATACACCATGTCTCCGAAGTTGGGGTCGTCGGTGTAACTGTGAATGAAAGAAGCGGGGTCGATGTAGTCAACCTTGATGCCGTAGTTCGGGTCGTTGCTTCTCTTGGAGACGGCCATGCCCAAGACGGCCAAGTCGTTCACACAGCGTCTGTATGTGGAGTCACTGAAGTCGTTCCACTTCAGCGTCATGTTGGTGCCGATCTGTGCGGCAATCTCAGAAGACGACTTGATGTTGTTACCCATGAAGATCTCAGCCTCTTCGAGAGTCTCTGGGATGTTCTGCATGTCAGCCACCTGCACGCCGCTGGCCTGCTCCATCTTCTTGATCTGCTCTTTGTTCCTGATGAGCGCCTCAACCTTTCGTCTCTCCATGTCCTTCTCGCTGGAAGACAGAGGGTCGACAGCTTCAAGGTTGGGGTACGGCTCAGACGAGAGGATCTTGTTGACCACGATCCTCACGAACTTAGGAAGGATGGGCACTGGGGTGAAGTCCAGGTTCAAGAAGCTACCGTCCCCGTTGTTCGGGTCCAGGCTTGTAAGCAACTGCCTGTAGATGGTTGTGTCCTGAGTACCCTGGGCGTACTTTCTGTTTCTGTCAAAGAGTCTGGACCTCCGCTTCATGAGGGAGTTGTCCTGAGCTGTTGAACCCCACTGCTTGGCAATCGCCTTGGCATAGCTAAGCCCATACGCAAGACCTTCTTTGATCTGCTTGGACGCTAACGGATCGGGGAACCCAGCACTCGTTTTGTTCTGGTTGGCGTACATCACCGCAAATATACTAAACTTAGCGGTGGTACTCTTTTATCTTGTTTTTCCTAAAGAACTCTTTGTCAGAGAAGGTAGCTCTCTCCACCTCTTTCTTTACTTTCTGTGCAGCAAGAAGAGCCAGACCTGCACTAATTGTCAAGTCAAACTTGGTTCTGTTGGTAATTTTATAGCCGATCCAGTCCTCCAAAGTCCTGTTGAAGTACATGTTCCCCATCTCTCCTGACTCAGCGTTTTCGCCCACGTGATCGTGGATGTATGCCTCGATCGCCTGGGCGTGTGACTGAATAACATCCTGAGAGTTAGACGGGATACCCTTGGTCTTGGTTGACGTAGAGCCAGCCTTGAGGAACTCGGGTCTGTCGAGCAAGTAGTTGTCATACCCTCTTGACTCAAAGTACCTCACAATACCGTATTTGTTGTTCTCAACCAACAGCGGGTAGCCGTAGTAGAACGCAGCCATGAGCACGTCCTCGTAGAAGATGTTGGCCAGATCTGGGCGGGACGCATACTCCACAACGAACATGTTGGCTGGTGCCTGCATATTGAACTTGTTGTACAGATGCAGAGCACCTTTAGAGCCTCTGCCATCTACCGTCTGGTCCAGGTCGTAGGAGTCAACCCCACCGACACCGACGTGAGCATTGCCAGGCTTCTTCTTACCTCTGTCCTCGACAACTTTGTTTCTGTCGGACGGTTCAGGCTGCCAGGAGACCCTGAACCTCCCGTTGGGATCTGGAGAGAAGATAACCTCTTTGTCCTTCTCCTTCCACATGAAGTTGCCCCTGACCACGGGGTTGGGGTACAAGTCGTTGTTGTGGTCGATCTGCTGATAGATCTTACCTACATTGAACAGACTCCCCTCGATGCTGTCCCTGAACGCCTCTTCTTCAGTGAAGGGGAACTGCCTGACAACCTCGTTCAGCTCTGATGGGTCGCTCTTTAGGCTTTCCCTCTCATTCTTGAGATACGTCTTGGCCCCAATGTCGATGTCTTCATCGTCGATACCAGGCACGGTACCCTGCGGATCGTCAATGACGGGGTTGCCATACCGATCGAAAAAGCCTTCAAGGGCTTCGAAAGCTGGAATAAAAAGGCGATAGAGGCCGCTTTTAGTCCTACCGTTTGCATTGCGTTCATTTGGATTAGAATCTTCCCATAGGTTTTTGTACTCTTCCCCACCTTTGTCCATGGGGTTCACAGTACTCCCTACAAGAGCCTTGCCAACCACTCTTTTACCGACAATAAGGCAGGTTCTCTCGATTCTCCATGCCTCACGTATGTCAACGGGCTTCTCCCACTTGCCAGCCTCATCGAGGTACAGCATGTGCAGCTTCTCACCGTCATAAGCGTTGTTGGTGGTGTTCTTCCAGTTGATGATGGTGTTCAAGGCGTCGCCCTTCAACGACGTCTTGTTGTTCTTTGTGATGCGCTTAGATGGCTCACGGAATGCCAGCTCCATACGAGGGTTCGTAGTACCGTCTTGGATGGGCTTGAAGAAGAATGGGTACGACCGAAAGATCGGTACCACTTTCTTCATGAAGATGTTCTCTTGAGAATCTTTACCAGTCTTCGACTGAATGCCAAGAAGCTTGTCTTTAACCTGCGAAGCTTCGTCAACAAGAACAGAAGCACAGATATTAGTGTAGCCAGAACGGCGACACTTAGTATAAAGCTGACCGATACAACGGGGATCAGCTTCGCACGCAGCCATGTGAAGAAAGATTTCACGCTGGAAGGCAAGATAGTAAGGATACCCGATGTCGATTTTGGACCACTGGAGCAGCATGTAATGCCTTCCTGTAATGTACGTAGGGACGCCATGATTGTAAAACCAAACACCGTTACGCCTCCGCTCAAACTCCTTCTCGATGTAACCAGAAAACTTCCGACGGAACTCGGAAGGCTTCTCGTACCACTCATCCATACTTCGTAGCCTTTGCAGCTCCTCGGGCATAGGAATGCGTCTCCACATCTGCATAGCCTTTGGTTGGTCATGGAAGAGTATCTCAGATCGCTTTGGTTTTTTCGGGAGGACAACAAGAAGCCCATGGAGTTCAAGACTCTCACCCTTCGTACCGTTAGGGTCGATCTTAATCCCCTTATCTTCGTATCCATCGACGTCTACGAGTACAGACATCAATAGCTTCTTCCAAGGCCATCCATGCGGCCAAGGTTAGCCACCCCAGTCTTAGGGTTCTTCACCTCCATATACTTGCCACAGGGACACTTGATGTCGTGATAAGCGCCATCTTCACCAAATCGAATGGTGACACCGCTCTTGTTCTCTTCGTGCTTCTTCTCGCACTTGCAAATGTATTCAGCCATCTTGATTTAATTTGTACACCCGCAGGGACTCGAACCCCGAACCCTCGCCTTAGAAGGGCGATGCTCTATCCAGTTGAGCTACAGGTGCATTCTATTTAGTCTTCGTAGTGTATTCCGTCGTTGCCGTTACTCCCGATCACGTTCATCCTCTTGTTGTCCTGAGCTTCGGTATTTGCCCAGTCCTTCATGCGTTGGTGTTGCGATCCATGCAAGGTAGGCTTCAATACCTTGTTGGTTAATTGTGATGTGATCCCACCAATCATTTTGAGAATCGTTCCGCGAATCCCCCTGAGTAGTCTTTGTCTTCTTCGATTTGCCCATTCTCGTTGAGTTCTTTGAGCATTTGCTCTAACTTCTGACGTTCTATGATTAGCTCCTTGCAATCTACTGCGGTTTGTTTAATTGATTGCAACTCCGCTTTGCGAGCCGAGCCAGTGATCTCTGAATCCACTGGACGCTTGATCTCCTCAATCATGTTGTCAATGGCGATTGCCATGCTACCCATGAGTCGTTCAGATGCGTCTGCAGTGGTAAATTTACGAACTTTCCTCGACATACATCAGCTCATCTTGACGAATTCTGAAGTACAGCTTATCGTCGATTTCGATCTCGTAGTCACTCCCTTCTTTGTAGACAACCACGTCTCCTGGAGCGATATTCATCCAGTCAGTACGCTCGTTGTGCTCAATGAAGCGTGCCTTTTTTGTAGGCACCTTCTTGAGCTTGACCACCTCGATGCCGCTCACAACCTTATTGTCTTGGCTCTCCTCAATGGGCTCAAGCAGAAGCCAGCCTCCTAGGGTTTTGATCTCACCAGTCTTCTGTGACTTGTAAGCGATGGCTTGGTTGGCGAGGGTCTGTTCGTGGTCGTAACGAACCACGTACAACCCGTCGTTCTCTTCTAGGCCGAGATGCTGTCCTTTCTGAATTACTACGTGATGGTGGAAGTACAGGGTGTCCCCCACTTCTACGCCTAGATCGTAACGCGCTGGCGTCGACACCACTTCACCACCAGTCACACGGTGTTGGAACTCGTTGTACTTCGAGTCGAGGTAGAGTTCAGTTCCGTCTCCGAGTTTGATGGTGTCTTTTCGTGTCTTGTCTAGCTTTACAATGAATGAATCTAAAGTCCGCATATTAAAAGTTTAAATCAAATTCCAAGATGCACGGCATGCTGTCGATTGCTTTCCATAGCATGGTCTCGGTTTCGTTCTCGATGTAGATCAAGTATCGCTTCATACCGAACTTGTGCAGATGCCGTTCGTCTTCCACAATGGCAGAGACTGTCCCCCTGCCTGCTTTCATTCCTACGTAATACGCCATCCCGTCCTTGGGGTCACGGCCAATTACGATTTTCCTAATAAGTCCTTCCATTAGTTTAGAGAGATGCCGAGGTCGCCCAGCATGTCTCTCAACTCACCACCGTCTTCTTCGTATGTACTGTTCATGACGTCGATGATGATTTCTAGCTCGTCTCGTGAATCGAGGTTGTAGCTAAACAGAGATTTCATTTCCACTGACTCGTCCTCAGGGTTTTCAATTTCTTCCATGAGTCCTACGACAATGGCAGACATCACTCTGTCTTCATACCCGCGTTCTCTAACCAGCTCTTCAATTTCAAGAACCTTGGCGTAGAGCTCAGAGAGGAATTCTGTGTCTTCGTAGTTCATGGCTTATTTTTGTCTAAGATACGACAACATGCCGAAATCAAAGGTCAAGAAGAAACGACTCTTCCGTGAGGTGTCATACCTCAAAGAGGACTACATCAACAACAACTACCTCAAGGAGCTGCGGTCTACACGCATCATGTTCTGCGAGGACAACGACATCTCATTCAGCCACCTGGAGTTTTTGCTCTGGGCGTATGACAAAGAGTTCTGGACCATCAACTATGCTGCTGACGAGTACGGGTTCAACAAAAAGAACTTCGGGAACAGAATCCTCTTTCCTCTGCAGCGAGCTGGCATGATCTACAAGCACTTCGACAAGCTCACCCCGTCAGACACCAGAGAGGATCATTTGTTTCGTGACGAGACCAAGATGAACTACCGCGTGAGATATGCTATAACGCAAAAAGCCCGCATGGTGGTGCAGGCTTTTTACAGAAGGTTAGAGAGCTGATCAGGTCAGAGCGTCGATGGCGTCGTAGGCTCCTTGAGAGTCTTGGACTGTACCGCCGTCGAGCTCTACTCTTTCTTTGAAAGCGTTGGTAAGGAGCAACTCTTCGCTGCTTGGCGTCACCAAGGTATCGATGTCTGTGAGGGCGCAATCCAAGTCTTCAAACGTGCCTCCATTTAAGATGACCCTGGTTTGAAAGGCACGCAGGATGTTTCTGTCCTCGTAGTCGTCTGTCAGATCATAGAGCAGGTCCGTGAGACAACCACTCCTTTCAATCGTGCCACCGTCTAAGATTACCCTTTGAGCAAAGGTAGAAGACAGCGACTCTTCAAAAGAAATGATTGTCGCAGTTGACGATGTGGTTAGACCTAGACCAAAGAACATTACACTTCTTCGTCAGATGGTTCAGGGAACAGCTCTGGGTGCAGCTCTTTGGCTTTGGCGATGTACTCAGCGTTGGCAGAAGAAGAACCGAAGGTGTGAACACCCAGGCCAGCAATCCACACCAGCTGAGCATCCCAGCTCGCGTCAGGCTCACCATCCCACATCACATCGACGTGGTAATTGGATGACAGCACAGCAGCTGTCAGCTCATTGCCATCGTCGTCGTAAGTCGCAGGGGTGGTTACGATGTGACCCAAGCGAACTACGCTGTGGTTGTGATCTTCTTCGAGTGCGTTGATCTTCGTTGTTGCAGCTGACTGGCTGCCAAACTCGTATTTGCGGAAATATCTCATGTTCGTTTTATGAAATGCTTGTAAGCTCGTTCAGTTCTTCTTTGGTTAGCTGCTTGTCAAACATCAAGATTTGGTCAGTAGAAACTTTTGTGGTGGTCCAGTTCGCTCTTCGGATCTTGTCTAACTGAGACGCAAGGGTTGAGTCAATGGTATCGTCAAAAGAAGTTCCGTTGATAGATGTGATCAAAGATGTTCCGTTCCAAGACAGGGCAAGCTTTCTTCTTGTTGTGGTTCCAAGACTAGCAACATCGCTAGGTGAAATGGTTCTGATGGTGCTTTGAGTGTTCAGTATTCTCTCATATACACTCACATTGCTGACAAAGAAAGCCGCTCTCAAGCTAAAATAGAAGTCGCTGCTCAATACATCCCACTGCACTGCGCTTGTAGAGTAGTCGGGTACATCGATAAAGAACGTCCCCTGAGTGTCAGTGATGATGCCGTTGCTTTGCAAATTCGACACGTCTGCTTGCTCTACCGCTCTAGTCGCCCCACCCGAAGTACCGTGGTTCGGGATGTAAGAGGTAGAGTAAGAGCCTTCTTCTAATTGAGCTCCGTAGATGTCCATCTCGTTGTCAGAAGAATTTGAAGCAAGCTGAACATACATTCTCCCCGTAGTACTTGTAGACTCAGCAGTGATTTCAAACCTCTGCCACTCCGTTGTAATGTTTATCGTTGTAGAAGTGTTATTTGTGTCAAGAATTTTAGCTGTAGAAGCACCAGACACTTTCTTGATCCAAATAGATCCAGTATAATCTTCACCGCTAGTTACGCTGACAGAAATACCTGCTTGGGTCCCAGTTCCATTTCCTGACACTCTGTATGCGTTCTTGACCCCCTCTGGAGAGGCGTCTGGGCTTAAAGCAACATCAGCTGTATTTTGATTCCATCCATCAACATACTCACTGTACTGAAGCAAGTTCACCCTACCTGGCTCTCCCAACCAAGTTGGGCAACCACCTCCAGTGTAGTCAAATCGTGGTTCGTCTTCGAGAATCCCAGCCTTGCCTGTGGTGCTCTTTGAGTCGATGTAGTCAGTGGCTACGAGACCAGCTTCGAGTTGAGCGTTTTGTATGTAAATTTCTCCCAAAGCACCGCTGCCAGCTGTATCTACTACCATGAATCTAGGCCTTCCATCCGCATCGGCGTTAATAGTTCCTGAGGCAGTAAAAGAGCATCTAAACCATCCTGATCCGATAGACTCGATATTGGTGTCAATGGTGCTGGTTTCACTAATCAAAGAGCCATTTCCAGTCAAATCGAAACTTGCTTCACCAGCTTCAGTGTAAAGAAGAATGCCATTGTTGACACCAGACTTATTCTTAGCATAGATAGACCAAGTGAACACACCAGAGTAGCTAAGCAGAGGACTATTAGGAATCCCAACGTAAGAAACTGAAGTGGAAATCCTGTTGATCAGCCATGCGTTCGTGCTCCCATCATATCCCGTATGCCCAGTTGTAGGGGCGTTGTAGACGCCAGTGTTTACTCCCCACTCACTAAAATCATTAGAGTAAGTAATTAGATTCTCCCTCCCCTTCTCGATGTACCCGCTTGGGGCAACGCGAGTGGCAGTGAGGTTGCTACCTCTAGTGAAAGTGAAGTCGAGTGGTTTCTGCTCGACTTCTTTGACAGAAACGTTGTCTACAGTAAAGTCGTAAGGTGAAGTTGCACGCGAAATAATAAATCTGTCGTCATTACCCGCAGTATCAACCACAGTGTGGTAAAAACTATGATTGTGCTTGCCTTGGGTATAAATGCCGCCATCAGAGATGGCGTTAGATTGTCCATCTCCGCCAGTTCCAATCTTTACACCACCTTCTCTAATGTCAATCGTCAACGAAACCTTATAGGTTTTACCAACTTCAAGAACGCCGTTCTGAAATAAAACTGAGTTATCTCCTGAAGCACCAGAAAAAACAGCCTCGTTGTTAGAAACACTTAGAGCTCCTGTAGCGCCTAAAGAGACGCTCCAGTTGCTATCTACATTGTTGTTTTCAAATCCACCCTCAGTGATCAGCTCAGTAGGCTTCAGCTTCTCTTCGGGTTTGATATTGTACAGCACCCCATCCTTACCTGCCGCACCTTTAGCCAGGCAGATCAGCGTTGCGTCGTCATATAAGCTCATTCGTTGTTGTTTTCTTTAGATCGTTGTCAAAGATACGGCATCAGCATCTTCCAGGGCTTCAGGGAAATACATGATGCTTTTGATTCGGTCAGGGTTGCCGTCACTGTTGCCTACTGCAATGATCTTCGCATCGACCCTCTCTGTAAGAGAGATGGTCTCTCGAAGTACCCCATCGATGAACAGCTTCGCTTCCAAAGCGATGTTGTCAACCACGAAGGCGTACTTGGTGTCGTCACCAGCTTCGAATGATCCAAATGTTGCTTTGGAGAGGGCGCTGTTGTTTTCGTTGTCGTACAAGAAAAACTGTTTCTTACCTGCGGTATTCACAAAGATCCCCATCAAAGCTGAGTTCCCATCACCTTTCAATCGCGGGGCTCTGTTGTCAGAAGTCACTCTGTCGCTGTGAGAGTGAACGAAGAAAGTGTACTTGTCAAGGTTCGTGCTAGACGGCGTGTACTGAGGGATGGTGTCTGTTTCTCTTGTTGCTGCACTCCCGTAAGTAGGGATGTACGAAGTGACGCAGCTGCCTTTCTCGACTTGCATGCCGTATAGCTCTACATTGTCACCTGTAGACCCAACGTAGTTCTTTACTGATAAGTCATTTCTCAAGTACAAGTACATTCTATACTTGCCTGTCGATGGCACGGATGTCGCTGAAGATGTAACACCACACCTATACCACCCGTTACCGTAGTCCTCCATAAAGGCGTTGCTTGAGTCTCCAGAGATAGATGCGTCGTCAAGGTTAAAAATGGGCTCGTCAAACCCGACATAGGATTCATTCGAACCCATGAGCTCCATAGAGATAATCTTTCTACTTCCCTTTTTGGCAAAAACAGAAATTGTGTAGTCTGAATTTAAAGTTACATCGAACTGACTAGTGTAAATTCTGTGGCCTCCGTCGTCAGTTGTGTTGACCATCCGTGAAGAGTTATCAAAACCATCTGGGCTGGTGCCGTAATTGTGAGTTACAGTTGTTCTGCTGCCAGAAAACTCACTGATGTACTCACTGTGCGAAACAAGATTTTGTCTCTCTGGCTCTAGCATCAACACTGGTGGTGCATCGTTGTCAAGAGAGTAGTCGTACCTAGGCTCGTCTTCTTGGATGCCAGCTGTGCTCTTAGAGTAAGAGTCTGTTCTGTGGATGTATGGGGTGGCTACGAGACCGTACTCAAGCTGAGCGTCTTGGATGTAGATGTTATCGCCTTCAGTAACTTTTGAAGAATCAGCGAAACCATCACTGTTTCCATTTCCATCTGCAACCTGAATACGCACTCCAGTAACGAGAGTCCTATCGAAGGTGATCGAGCACCTGTACCAAGGATTATCTCCACCAGTAATCTTTTCGATGTTCGTGTCAATTACGTTATTACTGTAAGTCTTAGTTCCGCTTCCAGTCAGCTCAAAAAAAGCATTCGCATTGCTAGTGTTTCCATTACCATCATTCCCCAAGGCGATAAGTCTCACATAATCAACGTTTCCAGCCCTGGCGTAAACACTAAACGTCTGAACTCCAGAGTTTGTAGATGGTTGCCTGATATAAGCCTCAAGATCATCAGTAGTGTCGGGATTGTCGCCAGCCTCTAACTTCCAAGCATTTGTGGTTCCATCGTATCCCGAAACAGTTGCAGCAGAAACAACAGCAGGGTGAGTATTAGGCCCATCAACTGTCTTGTACCAACCTCCAGATCCACCACCAATAGAGAAGTCATTCGAGTTTGTGAGATTGTTTTCTCTTGTCTTCTTGATCAACCCGTCAGCCCCTTCATACGTGGCTGTCAAGTCGCTTGCTCGCACAAAGCTGAAGTCGTTGGCTTTCTGCTCTACTTCTCTGACAGAGAAATTAGATACATCAAAGTCGTATGCTGTAGAGTCGTTGTGGGCTCTGATTACGATTCTATGATCGTTGGTTTCTCCTTGACCAGTAAAATAAAAAGAGTGACTTCCATCCGTCGTGATAGGCGTGTTGCTACCAGTAATGTCCTGTGAGTCTTGACCAGTTCCAACTCGAATACCTTCACCCTTTCGGATCGTAGTCGTCACAGATATCTTATAGACCTTACCCTCTTCGAAGATGTTGTTTTGATATAAAGCCATGTATCCACTTCCAGTGAAGGTCGCGACAGAGTTGGCCACTGTAATCGAAGAAGATGGATTCCATGGACCTCCACTGCTAAAGTCTGATGGGCTCTCAAGAACTTCATCAACCTTCAGCTTCTCAACTGGCTTGATGTTGTAAGCTACGTCCTTGTTGCCAGCCCCAGCAGCTGCTGAGAAGATTACCTTTGCCTTGTCGTATAAGCTCATGCTGAATTTCTTTTAGAGTCCTTTGCCAAAGATCGGTTCGTAATAAACTTTGCCTCTATCATCTCGGCAAGCTTTGAGACACCTTCCACGATTAAGACCATCGCGCACATAGCTAACGTGCACCCAATCAGGATTGTCTTGATCACCAAACTCCCAAATGAGCTGATCAAACGTGAGGTTGTTAAGAATAAAGCGGAAGATCTCACCATTCGAACAGCCTCCGAATACGTCTGCGTCGAGATCAAGAGCTCTGCCCTGTATATGCTGACTACGCTTCGACCCACCGATCGCAGCATTGAGCTCTTCTGAACGATAGCCGCTCGACACGTATATAGGAGTTGCGAAACTGTCGCGCAGAGGTTGAAAAACGCACTCTCCAACTGCCCGTAGATTTTCAATCGTCCAGTCATCAGGTTGATTATCGATTCCAAGACGCTTAGCCGTGGTGCTCTTAGTCACCTCGGCCAGCGTCAAATTCTTTGTTAGATTCATTTGTCTAGAAGTCTTTCTGTCTTGGCAGCTGATGCCAGATCCTTTTTACTCAAGGTAGACATTCTTCTTCTAATACGCTCTAGTTGCTTGTTAACCTTTTCCAGCTGTGACTCAGCGGTGATCTGACCTGACTCGATCTTAGCTACAGTCTGTTGCTTAATGTCTTCGTGCTTCTGGTACATCTTCTGGTACCGCTTGTCACGACGAGCATGCTGCTTGAACTTGTTCTTGATCCGCAGGTCTTTGATCAACCCCTTCTTGACAGCTTTCATCGGCGGCGTTTTACATCTCTGAGTCTTTCCAGCAAGTCTTCAGTCTTAGACGCCCCTTGACCACCGTATCGCCCAGAGAAAGGACCACCCATTGGAACACCTCCAACACGCTGTCCTTCTTGTCTTCTGCTGAGCATGTCGCTCTGATCTCCCATGGCCTGGATAAGCTCATCCCTTTGAAATCTCATGTACTGACCGTTCGGAGTCTTCACGTAAGCGTCGTCACCATCGTCACCGATGAAGTAGGTGAACCCTTCACCGTCGACGCGGACATTGAAGAAGTCATCCTGCTCGATTCTTCGACCCTCTCCAGTGCTAATGGTGCCCTGAGAAGCATCAAGCAAGCTATTCAGTCTGCTGACTTTTCCTCCGTTCTCATATTTCATAGATCCGCCCTTTCCGTACTTCTTGAGCTTATCCATAAGGCCTCCATACGCGAACATATCTCCACGCTGTCCTCCTTCGTCTTTAGGTCCGAACCGCTCACCATCCTTTGGCTTGGCAGTCACAGTCATCTGAACATTGTCCCAATCAAAGTCGTATGAGGAGTCAAGGCCGCTTTTTTCGATAGCGGCATTGATCTCCTTATCAGAAGCACCGCCTTCAAGCATGCGGACAATGGCTTTCTTCATCTTACCGACCTTGTCGCCTGGCAACTTCCCGCCTTCTTCAAAACGACCTGGGAGCTGGCGCGGTCCGCGCGCATCCCTCAACTTCTCCAGAAGGTTCTCGATCTTAGATGCTCCTTGCGTGCTTTCCATCTCTGTTTCACGAGCCATGCGCTCCACAGGTTCCCGCTCGTAGGCTGTATCCATGTTCTCGTTGTGGCGCACCTCATCGAGGACATATTCACCATCTTCGTTCTGAACGATCGGGTAGTCCTCGTCAGCGATCATGTCACGACCCTGCTCGTCCCGAGAGACAGCATATTCGTTCCAGTTGCCGTACACCTTGATCTGCTCACCGTTGGGTGATTCGTACACCACGTACTCACGATCGCCATCTCTTTCGACAGAGCCAGCGTACTGACCTGTCATGGTGAAGCTATTCTTACCTCCTTGGCGCTTCTCCATGGCTGCGCGGAGCATGTCCGCCATTGATTCGCTATTCATCATCGCTTGATTGGTCTTTTTGTTTTGGTGAAGGACTTTTTAGGTGGCTTCCCAGAAGCAGGATTGCGCTTCTCCATAGCCTCTCTAGCTTTGATCACCTTGGGGAGTTCTTTCAGGAATCGGTCAGACCCTGGGCCCTTGAGCATGTACTTGAGGTCCGCTTCGGTTGGTCTATTCTTTTCACGCGCGGGGTTTTCTCTCAAAGTAGTGAATGACTTGTCATCCTTCTTCTTCTTTGGATCTCCGACCTTTCCGCCCTTCCTGTACTTCTTAGATATTTTCTTTACTGCTTTCATAGCTGAGTATCTGTGAGTGTTGTTTTTCAAGTACAAATATACAAGATATTACTTGTGCCCTTCTCAGCGATAAAAGCTACAGCTTAGAGATGTACCTACATCTCCCAAAACCTTTTGAGAAGCTTTTTCTTTACGAGTGGCTTCCTTTTGACTGGCTTCGAGGCAAAGTTACAGCGGATTTCTGACATGTATTTCGGTTAGAGTGCTGCTTTAAGAAAATATGCCTAACTAATTGTCTATGAACAGCCTAAAAGCTTTCACGCGAGGTAGGATCGTTCAAGCTACTCGTAATTTTTGGGGATGAGTAATGTAGATCCTGGTAAAAAATGGGGGAGTAATACAGATCCTGGGGATTATATATATATGTAAACGCACACACGCGCATACCGAAACCCGATTCTTGACCCCCGTAGGGGTCAAAACAGCCCTTTCGGCCAAAACTTTTTAGCTTTTTGCCTAACTGACTGCAAGTCAGAACGTTTGGTGACGTTGGTTGAAGCAGAACAGCAGGTGAATGTCTCTTGCAGAGACAACTCTCGGCGGGTCAATCCCCACCCCATAGGGTGAACCTCGCATCACATCATCACACATGACGACACACTGCACCACGTCCCGCTTCACGCATACACGCGGTCTGATGGGCATTTTTACCCCTAAAGGG
>Ga0208645_1000622_pt1 | contig 36191 bp, 52 predicted proteins | sample VirMetDEL_Sep_01_FD_184519 | JGI IMG/M metagenome (GOLD analysis project Ga0208645, IMG submission 184519) | Aqueous microbial communities from the Delaware River and Bay under freshwater to marine salinity gradient to study organic matter... | ecosystem: Environmental > Aquatic > Marine >... | reverse complement strand
TGGTGCTAAAGTAATGGTAGGCAATACATCTAAATTTAATCTTACACTAGCAGGATCAGCATGGTTCTCTACCGCATCATCTGCTGTATATGGTTCAGCTAAACCGTTTCCGGGAGGTACATACACTGCAGTTGTACAGGCTACCTGTATTGCTAAGTAAACTAATCATAGCGTTTATGGGTTGGGCTACTGTTGTTTCTGCACATGAAATGACACCAGCCTACCCAGTACTAAAACCTACTTACGTAGCAGGTGTAGTTAAAGCAGAGATGTCTTTGTTTAACTCAAGAGAAGATGTAGAGTATTATCAGATAGATTTGTTTGATTTAAACTTTACAAACATACCATTCTCGTCTAAGTATAGGATCATTAAAGTAGGTTATAAAGAACGTAAAGATTTTATTGTGTATATACGTGAGTTAGATTTAGATGAAGCTACATATATTTGTACTACATCAAAGGTAAAAAAGAAAACACAGTCAAGAACATTGGTTGTCTCTAGGATATGCTCACGTATTGATGGTGTACCAGCATGAGATTAGCATTAGCTCTATGTGTCGTAGCTAGTTCAGCATTAGCTGAGAGTAACAACCTAGCTCTAACACTACCTAACCCACCAATGAACTATCAATCAGATAGATTTAGGGCAGGTAACTTAGACTGTAGTAATGCTGTAGGTGGTGGTGTAAACTTAGAGTTTGGTGTTACAGGTGTAGTCAATAATGTAGGTGGTACATTTAATCCATCAAGTTTTTCACACCAGAGTAAAGATGTAGGATTGTATGCCCGTGTTGTTATACCTCTTGATAAACCTAAGTCTCGTATTAATTGTGACGACTTATATCAGGTAGAGTTAGCCCAACGTAGACTAGAGATACAACAACTACGTAATGAGCTAGAAGCATTGAAGAACCTGCAACAGTCAGGTGGTATGGACTTTGAGAACTAATGGTAGATTTAACTAACGTTGAAAGCCTAGCTGACAGAGAAGTGAAAGCTGGTGGTGTAAAACTAACAGCAGGTTCAGTACTAGCTATACTAGCTTTCTTATCTACAGTAGTTGGTGGTTTGTATGGTGGCTTCACTTTATATCAAAAGATAGAAGAAGTTGCAGGGTTAGACTTAACTGCATACCAACAACAGATGGATGTCATGGATGCTAAGGTATCAGGTATATCTGAGAAGGTTGAAGAGAGTGTAGAGTACACTAGAGATATTAAGAATGGTCTAAAGGATGATCTGTTAAGAATAGAACAACAGACAGATCGAGTAGAAGATATGGTACGTGATAATGAAGACAAGGTACGTTCCATGATAGACGATGCTGAAGTAAGGTTCGAGAATCAACGAGAACGTGTAAGAGTATCACAGTCTTCAGCAATGAAAGAACTAGAAGATAGACTCAATGCTAAACTACAAAGAGCATTAGATAACCCTTTAGCAGACTGAATTAGCTTGACTTTTTAGTGTTTTTGAGTTAAACTAGTATAATGCAAATAGATAATAATAAAGCTCTAGCAGATGGTTTAGAATTATTTAGGCAAAGTAAGTGGCATAAGGTTTATAATGTAGAAGACATCTACAGATATCTAATAGCTCCAATAAAACATAACCGTATCAGTCTATATTATCAAGGTGATAAGCCAATAGGTTTAGTAACTTGGTGTTGGTTAGATAAACAATCTAGTAAAGATCTACTATCTAACAACTACTACATAACTGAAAATGATTATGTATCCGATAACAAAGAGGAATTATGGGGTATTGAGTTTGTAACACCCTACGGACATGCAAGACAAGTAATGTCTATGATTCGTAAACAGCATCACAAAACATATAAACGAAAAGAAAAAGTAAACTGGCGTAGGCTACACGATCCAGATAAGAGACATACGAAAGAGTTTAAATTATGAGCAGAAGTCTTTATAATCCTTTTATGCCTAGTGTTCACTTCAGAGACCGAGCTGTGTTTGGTGGTGGTAGTGATGATGGAGGTCAAGTTACCCCAGAGTTACCTAGATTTACATCTTCTAAACCAGAACTAAAAGGTCAGGTTTATGAATCAGAAGCAGCCATGAGAGCTGCTGAAGCTGTAGTGGATAAAGATGCAGCTTCTATTGTTGAATATACAAAAGCTCTTAATGCAGCAGTATCAAATGTTACTGGTGATGGCTTAGATACTATAGCAAAAACTGGACTACAAATACAAGCAGCTAATGCTACTCCAAAACCTGGTGTAACTTACGGTGCAGAAAAAATATCTGCAGCTTTAAATGCTAAGTTAGCCACATTAAATAAAACCATGCAAGATGCACAGAGTGGTGGAGCTGCTGACTTAGCTTCAGAAACTCGTGAATTAGTCTCACAAGCTATTACTGACCCTGGGTCATTAGCTAAATCACCTGATGTAGCTACTGTAGATACTAACTTAGCAGGTAGTACTATAGCTACAGGTACAGGTGCTGTTACAGGTCCAGGTGCAATGTATGCTCCAGCTACTGTTGACACTACTAATATAGCTGCAGGAGCTACTCCAGTTACTGCTTCTACTATGACTGCTACTACAGCCGCAGATGCTGTTAAGGCGGCCACAGACGCTTCTAAAGCTGCTACAGGCACTGTCTCTGCTGAAGGTGTAGTACAAGCTTCTACACAAGATCCTACAACCACTGATGTATCAACTGTAACTGCAGCTCAAGGTACAGCTACAGTGATGGATAACCCAGTACAAAGAGAGATACAGCAGGGGGAGATAGTTACTGGAGTAGCTGATGCTACTAAGGCATCGGCATTTTCTGAACAGATACAAGCGGCTACTGCAACACCATCAGAAAAAGCTACTGTAAAAGGTCAGCTTGATGATCTTATGCAAGACTTTGAAGGTGGTGCTACTCCTACATGGGCAGCTGGAGCAATGCGTAATGCTAATGCACAGATGGCGGCTAGAGGTTTAGGTGCATCATCAATGGCAGGTCAAGCTATTGTACAAGCAGCAATGGAATCTGCATTACCTATAGCTATGCAAGATGCCCAAACTGTCGCAGGTTTTGAAATGCAAAACTTGTCAAACAGACAACAACGTGCTATGCTTGCCGCACAACAACGTGCTACATTTATAGGACAAGAATTTGATCAAGCTTTTCAAGCTCGTGTTGCTAACTCAGCTAAGATTTCTGATATAGCAAATATGAACTTTACAGCTGAACAATCTATTGCGCTTGAGAACTCACGTAATGCTAATACGATTAATTTAAACAACCTAAGTAATAATCAAGCTATGGTGATGGCTCAAGCAGCATCTGTTGCTAATCTAGAACAACAAAATCTATCTAATCAACAGCAAGCTGCAGTACAAAATGCTAAGTCTTTCTTAGATATGGATATGGCTAACTTAAACAACAATCAACAGATGGAAATGTTTAAGTCTCAACAAATAATACAATCATTATTTACAGATCAAGCAGCAGATAATGCAGCTAAACAATTTAATGCTTCATCCGAGACACAGACTAAACAGTTCATGGCTAATCTCCAGTTACAGACTCAACAGTTTAATGCTACACAACTTAATACCACAGAACAGTTTAATTCTGGTGTAACTAATGCGGCTAGACAATTTAATGCTCAGATTGAAAATCAACGTAGAGAGTTTAATGCTAAAAATGCTTTAGTAATTGCTCAAGCTAATGCACAGTGGAGACAGAACGTAGCTACATATAATTCACAGGCACAGAACCAAGCTAATATGCAACAAGCTCAAGCAGCTAATGCATTTACTCAAGGTACTATAGATCAGATATGGCAACGTGAACGTGATCTTATGGACTATGCATATAAAGGTGCAGAGGCTTCTAAGACTCGTGCATTAGATATATTACTAGCTGATAAGAAATACGAAGAGTATCAGAAGGTTAGGGACACACAAGAGGAATCAGATAAGTGGGCTGTGTTCACAAAATTTGGATTAGATCTTCTGGGAGGTATTTAAGATGAGTCTACAATATAAAGAGCTACTACAACTAGCTAGACAAAAACTAACTCCTAGTGAGGATGCTAACTCTAGTGAGCCTATGGATAAAAACTTGATGTTAAGAGATGGCTTGATGTCTAAAAAACCTAAAGGTGAAGAAGAACAACCTTCAGTAGATAATATGTCTAACATCTATAAGAAAGTTATCAACTACAATAAAGAATTAAAGAATGAAGTAGCTAGTTATGAAGATACTTTACCAACAGGTGAAGCTGCTGGTATGGTTCTAGCTGATGACAGACCTAAAGTTGACTTCAAAGTTAGTGAAGTAGGTATGAATTTAATGGGAGACTTAGAGGAAACTTTAGGTCTAACTAAAGAGCAAGCAGCAGGTTTTGTAGCTAACCTAGATCATGAGACTCTTGGGTTTAAATTTATGCAAGAGATAGAACCTACTATTAAAGGTTCTAAAGGTGGTTATGGTTTTGCTCAGTGGACAGGATCAAGACGTAAAGAGTTTGAAGCTTGGGCGCAGAAGAATAATACACCTATAAATTCTTACGAAGCTAACTTTGGTTTTTTAATACATGAGATACGTAATACATCTGAAGGTAGATTCATGAAGGACTTAGAGAAAACAACAACTGCTAAAGAAGCGGCAAGGGTTGTATCTGAAAAGTATCTACGTCCAGGAAAACCTAATTTAAAATCAAGGTTTGATAAAGCTGAAAAATATAATAAAGGATCACAATAATGTTTAGTGCACCTATTCCTGGTCAGTCATTGACCTCAGAACCAAAGAACTCTCCTTGGGAAAACCCACCGCAGATGACTACACCAGAAGAAGCTGTAATGTGGCACATAGAAAGATTAGGTAAACCTAAGAAAGTAAAGTCTGTTGTAGGATTATTATCGTTAGACTTAGATGTTGTAACAATGACTGAAGGTATTCTTCGTGGTGCTGTTGCAGAAGGTAGACACAGTGTAGATGTAAGCTTAATCATTGCGCCTATTATACATGAATATATAAAAGGTATCGGAGATGCGGCTAACATAGACTATAATGAAGGTCTAAATGATGGTGAAGAAGATATAGATTTACGTGAAGTAAACATGGCATTACGTGAGAAAGAAGTAGAAGATATACTAAAAGATATTGAAGATGGAGAAGAGATAGATTTATCTCCACTAGAAAAAGATGTTCCTTCAGAAGAAAAACCTATGATGGAAGAACCCGAAGAAGAGCCTAAACCAATGGGTCTTATGTCACGGAGGAATGTGTAATGGTTAATTGGAGTGGTGTTAAAGCTGGAATGGAAATGTATCAACAAGATAAACTTGATGATGCAACATTAGAAATGAATCAATTAGCTAGTCGTAATGCTGATGAAACATTTAAGATGAATATGAAGATGAGTAAGATTGAGTTGAGAAAAGCTTTGAGGGATCTTGCTGGGACTAGTGCTGGTTTTGTAGGAGCTAATGTATTACCTTCAGGTGGTACTGGAAAGTCCTCTAAGGGGGGCTTAAATCAAGAACTTATGGTAAAAGTTTTAGCTAAAAACTTTAACATTGATCCAGAAACACTATCAGAAGTTGCGGCTAATGGGGTTACTGCACAAGGTTCTTATAATAATATAAAATCTTTGTACGACATTGCTATTGATACGCAGAATAAATTTGGCAGTGGTGAATATGCTGGGGATATGAATGAAGTAATAGGTAATGTAGTTGCTAGTAGATTATCGGTAGATCCTAAAACATTAACTTATGATTGGGATAAAATAGCAAAGGAAACTAATATTGATATAACCCCAGAAGACAGAGAAGTCATGGGAGAAAGTTATGTTATACCTGGTCAAACATATTTTAACAGTCCAGAGTTAGTTAAAAAGATGAGTCTTGATGATTTAGACACAATAGAAGAAAGAGCTTTAAAAGAAGCTTATGCCTTATCTGAAGCAGAAGAAATTAAAATACTTGGTATGATAAATAAAATTAATACTGCACAGGAAAGAGATGGAGAGGCAATTACTACTTTAACTGGACAAACTCTTAATGAAAATCAATTAGTTGTTGCTAGAAATTATTATGAAACTAGGTTTAATTCTATTAAAGAAGCTAAAAAACAATATAAAGATAAAATATTTAGTCCTATGATTTCTTTATATGGATCTTCTATGAAAGAGTTATCTGATTACTATAATGCAGATGGTGCACCTGTTAATGCAGCTTTTGAAAACGCTGTAAAATTACCTATGATGTTTAAAGATGAACAAGAGCTTGCAATTATGTATTCATTAGGTGTTGTTAAAGAAGGTGATAAAGTTTCTTACATGAAAGATAATGTAATAGTTGAGGATACTCTGTAGTGGGAACTATAAATATACAAGAACTGTTAGACAATAATGGTTTAGGTTCGTTAGATGTACCACCTTCAATAGAAGAAGTACCCTCACAGGTTGAGGTTGAATCACCTATTGTAGAACAAAAAGCTATTAATATTAATGATATACTATCTAGAAATGGTTTATCTGAATCTTCTAATATAACAACAAAAGGTTCTATAGCAAACCTTAATAAGATACTTGAAAAGTATGATGGTAAAAAACTAATTAAAGAAGACTTCTTAGAAGATGATGACCTTATGGATGTTGTATACTCTAACTTAGAAGCTAGATTTAAACCTGCTAGTACAGTAGGTACTGCTTATCGTGGTGTTACAGGTTTATCTGGTGGTACTACTGGTGGAACTATAGCAGGGCCAAGAGACTATCGTAACATGGACAGAGAAGAAGCCTTTGAAATATGGCAGAACTATCATCGTTCATTTGCTGGTGGGCAAACAGTAACTACTGCTAATGAACTTACATACTCTGGGTTTGCTGACGATATAACAAAGAATAAACTAGGTGCAGGATACATGCTGTTTGACAGTATGGATAATGCAATTACTGGTGCAGGTTCTTATTCAGAGATGGGTGATGCCATATGGGATTACACTAAAGCGGGCTTACATGATCCAGCAACAGTATTAACTTTTGGGTTAGGTAAAATCTTTGGTTTTGCAGCTACTAAGACTGCAGGTGCAGCTGCTAGAACTCTAATGATCAAAGGTTATCAACACTACCTTAAAAAAGGTATGACTAAAACAGCTGCACGTAAAGCTGTAGGTACTGCATTAGCTAAAGCAGCTCCAGTCACTGCAGTTGATGCTATGGTTAATATGGGTACTGATGTAGCTTATCAGATGCAGTTAATAGATACAGGTGCTCAAGAAGAATACAGTGGTGCACAGACAGCCTTTGCTGCTCTTGGTGCTATGGTTGTACCTGCAGTTTATGTAAGTTCAGCTGGTGTATCTGGCTTACGTAAGAGTAAGTATATGGAGAACACTTGGTTAGCACATAAAGAGTTTGACAAAAATCTTTTAACACTGGGTAAAGGTAAAGCCCTTAAGTTATTAAAAGATAGAGTAAATAAAAAAACTATTATAGATTCTGTTGATGCTAACTTCGGACCTCTTAATGGAGACTCAAAACAATTTTTAAATTGGTCTAAAGCAAAGGCTCAAGCTAAGAAAGGTATCAAGCTAAGAGGTGAAAAAGAAGTTGATATTGATTTAATTGATTCTTTCTACAGAAGATTTTTTCTTGGTGATGATGCTAATGGTAAGTCTGGATACTGGAAAGCTTTAAAAGATGCTGGGTTTGTTATACACGAAAGTATGTTAGAAGATAATACTATCACAGGTATATGGGGTCAGGCTGTAAAAGATTTTATGACTGATGAAGCCGCAGAAAGAACAATAAAAAAGTTTGAGAAATCAACAGGCGAAAAATTAAACATTGCATATACGGCAGAGGCTTTAGGCCAAAACTTTATAAGTCGTGTAAGTACTGCTGGTGGTATACTTTGGACACCCTCACAGCTAAGTCGTCTTGAAGGTATGAAGATGAGTCCTAAAGAAGCTCTAGAAGCTTTTGCTAAGTCAGATGATAAGAAAAAAATAAAAGAACCAAAACGTCAGGAGTTTGCACTAAGCATTTACAAAAGACTTTTGACATCACATTTATCTACAACAGGTGCTAACCTAAAAGGTTTTGGTCAATTAGTATCTATAAATACAGCAGCTGATTTTGTAACTGGTGCAGTCAACTTAAGTCAAAGTGCATTTTATAAAGTTACTAATGGTGATGTTGATAAAGTTATTAAGTATAAGAATAGAGCATGGGGTTCTGTAGTAGGTGCTACTCGTCGTGGTATATCTGTACTGAGTCCTGACTTAGAATATAAATATGCAGAGATGGTATTAAATGCATCACCTAAAACTGTAGAGAAACTATTCCGTGATGTGTCTGGTGATGGTGGTGTAAACGATTCACTAAAACATTTTGACCTAGATCCTAAGAATAAAGTAACATCTACTATAGATGCTGTAACAAAAGGTGCACAAACTGTAACCTTAGTTAGGCTTCAAGATCAGATGACAAAGACATGGGCATTTGGTGGTAATGTTAATCAAGCTATTATGCGTGAGTATGGTGAGTTACCTGAAGTATTCTTTCAAAGAAAAGATGTAGCTCTTGAGATGGCTACCGATAGATTTAAAGATAATGTTTTAGATAAAGCTGCATTTAGAACTATGCGTGAAACTGCTTCTGTAAATTGGTCAACGTTAGAACGACAGAGAGGTAATTTCTTTAGGACTATGGCTAGGGGTGTTGAGCAGCTTACAAACAAAAGTATTGTTGGTTATGTTGTACCTTTTGGTAGCTTCTTCAACACTGTCGTTGCTACAGCTGCTGATTTGACAGGTGCAAATGCTTTTAGGTTTGCAGTTAGAAAGATAGTTCCTGGACAATCTGCAGATTTTGTTACTCAAGAAGGATCTGAAGCACTAGCTAAAATGATTGTTGGCTGGTCTGGTGTTGCGCTAGGTGTTCATGGTATGAAACAGGCAGGTTTTTTAGGTGCTGATGAAAGAATTAAACAAGGACTTTCTTGGAATCAAGAGAGAAATAATGATGGGTCTATAGAAGATCGTACATTTGATTGGCCAGGTTCTACTATAAGACTTGGTAGTCAAATAATGGCTCATGGTTTAGATGGCAGTAATGTAATAAAATTGGTTACAGAATTTAATCCTGATAAAGTGCCTAAAGATCTTTGGCTTGAGTTAGGTAGACAATTAGGTGGACAATCTGTACGTGATCTTAAAGACTTTGATAAGTCTGTGTGGACATACTTTAATAATCTCTTGGAAGCTAGTCTTAGTGGTGACAAGGAAGGTCTCGATAAAACCTTAGACATAGGGTCTAAACTATTAGGTCCAATAGCAAGTAGATTATCTCAAGGTGTTACAAGGCCTTTAGACCCTGTAAATAATTTAGTTGGATTAGTTACTGATAGCAACATGATGCCAGATCTTAAACAAGGATCAGAATCATTTAATCAAGGTACTAAATATATAAATAATCTCTTTGGTAAATTAGGTGGGGTTCAAGATTTAGATAAAAGAGCTACAGCTACTAGAGGTTTTGATCAAGAGGTTGATGTAGGTAAACAACTACTTGGTGTTAGAGGTTCAAGAGAACCTAACATGATGGAAGCTATGTTAAACACTGCAGGTATGTCTAGTTGGAGAGCTATAAGTTTTGATGGTCCAGCTGAAGTAAAAAATTATATGGAGGGACTTGTTGCTCCTATACTAGAGACTACAGCTAGAAAGTATTTAGATAAGAACCCAAACTTTTTTGAGTCAGGTTCTAAAGGTTTAGATACTAAACAAAGACAAGCACTTGTAAAGAAGATAATAGCTGAAGCAAAACAAAAGACTAGTCAGATTATGAAGACTGGTGAATTACCACGCACATTAGAAATGGTTCGTGTTCTTTCTTCAAAGAATGATAAGAAAGTAAAAGAAGTAATGGACTTCTTAGATATCAAAGGAGACCTGTCAGATATACTAAAGGATGAGGATGCATTAAGCAAACTCACCCGTATTAAAAATCTTGTAGATAACTACGATGATATATTTTATGGTACACTTAACCTAGATTAATCATCATCATCTTCTAATATGTGATCAGCCCAACCATAAGCTTCACGTTTAACTTCATCAGTACGACCAGAACCCCTACCACTTGCAAGTATACCCGACAAGGCTTGACCTGTCAGGTATAGGCGAGAGGTTAGGGGTTTTTCTTTTGGCCTCTTCTTTTTAGTATAGGCTTTAGCTTCCTCTTCTAGAGGTGGTAAATTATTCTGCTCTGCTTTAGTTGGTCTGCCCATGTATCACCCTATTTATATTTTTCTGCCAGTGCTTCATTCATTCTTTTAAGATACCATTCTGCTTTCTTCATATCCTCTACACCATTACCTTTGTACCTATATCTATGTGAATACTTAATCATATTTCCATGACAGTAAGCGATGAACCCATCTAAACCAAGAACTTGTCGTATATAATCAATACACTCTACTCCTTCTTGGTTATAGTGAGCAGGACGTTCTACTGGATCAAATGTTTCTTGATCTTTCATTATGTGAAACTCCTTCCATTTAGCCATTATGTATTCACCAACTCTGCTGATGTATAGGGGATGTGAAAGAACAGTTCACCTTTCTGTATGTACCTACCCTTAGCTTCAGCTAAACTTTCTTGAGTTAGCAATGTGTCTTTGATACGCCATACTTGTTTCATATCCTCACGGAATACATAGAAATTTAACACCCCATTAGTACCATCATACTTATCCAGTAAACGTTGCTTACGTTCTGGTATACGGATCTCAGACCAATGTGTAGGCCAATCTTCCTTCCAAGCTACTTTGACTTCAGCCTCGTTGAAGTATGTATATCCATCTTTCTGAGAGACGACATCTACAAAATAGTTTTCTTCGGTATTAACTATAGTATGTCCTTTTGATTTTAAGAGTTTAACCAAAGTGTCTTTAGCTTTCTTATCGTAAGCTTGATACAATGCTCTGCTAAAGTTTTTTCTTACTGGTTTCATCTAGGTATTCCTTTAGTTCTGTGTAGCCCCCAAGGTGAGTGCCATCTGGTTTAAATATTTGCGGTACTGTAGTGTACCCTGATTTACGCATTAAAGTCAACAACCATTTACTACTTGATGACTGTACATTATATGTTGTAACTTGACTTCCTGCAACACCTCTTAGTAATTGTAAAGAGGCATCACAGAAGTTACATTCGTTTCTAGTTATTACTATCCACATCAAACTAAGTCAACTATCTCACAGCTATCACCACTACATGCTAGTGTCTGACTACCTGCTGTGTTGTCTTCCTGTTCATACTCAGATAACTTATCCCAATCAATACTATCAGGCATCTTATCTAAAAGTATATGATAGTCTGTAGCTAAACAATCCTGATAAGGTGCTTGCTGATATGTGTGTTCATTGAATGGTAGGAATGATACACCTGACATTTCATCGAAGTGTTTGTACACAAATGCACCTACCTCAAACCATTCGTTGTTCTTTACATTGATAGTAACAGATGGTTTATGTTCACACCATGATCTCTGATAGGCTAACCACATCTCTAGCTGTTCTATAGCTGACATGTCTGCAGTAACTGTTGCACCTTCTGGTGCTTTCATAGGGAAGCTAAACACTGTAGTCTGGTCAGGCTTCATTACGTCTGGCTCATTGGGTATACCCTGATCCATCATGAACTGTGTCAACGGGTCTTTGTTGTCTCCACGTACAGTGCGAATATAATAGGCTGAGTGACGAGCGTGTATGCCACTGCTAGAGTCAACCAGTTGGCTGACAGTACCGCTTGGTTTAACACAGCTGATAGCAGTACTGACAGGGATATCAAGGCGTTCAGCCCACTTAGCATTAGTAGTAACGGCGATTTGTTTGAGATGCTCAAGAGTTTTCTCCAGTCCTTTGTTAGCTTTTGTTGTTAATGGATTATCCATAATACCTGTCATAGAAACACCGAGTAGTCTTTCTTCTTCAGTGTTGTTCTGCCAAGCCTTACGTAAGTATGGGAACTTAGTAAATGATGATTGTATTGTACCTAAGATAGTAGCAATACGTACCTTACGTTCTAAGTCTTCTGTACTATCAGTAGCTCTTACAACTACCTCAGTTAAATTACAGAATTGATTAGGCCGTAAAATTATTTCGCTACATGGATTAGTTCCGAACTCAAAGTTAGGGTCACGTCTACCATTCTTAGCAGCTTGTTTCTTAGATGCTTGCCTGTTGAAGATACCACGTTCACCTGAACCTGACTCAACTAATGCCATCCACTCACGCATAAATGATAGACTGTCAGGCTTCTCAGTGTATGACACAGAGTTGTTAGCCAATGCTCGTTGTGGATCATTGTCCCACCATGAACCTGACTTAGCATGTCTCATACGATCATCAGATAGATTAGATAGTGAGATCATAGCTGATCTACGAACACCACCTACCACTACTACTTCACCAATCTTACACATGATGTCGTGACACTCTAGTGACGATAGCTTACGTCCTTTAGCATCTTTGAATGTCTTGATTACAAAGTTAAACAGATCAATCAAAGGCATCGGACCTGATGCTCTACCACCAAATGTCTTTAGCTTTGCACCTGCAGGTCGTACCTTAGACACATCCCACTTAGGTATCTCACCACTATATAGTAGAGCAATCATCTGACGTAGTGACTTAGCCCAACCTTCTTTACTATCCTTAACTACAATAGTAGTTTCACTGTCGTACATAAGTTCAGGTACTTCAGGTAGCTTACGTACTGACTGACGTTCAACTGAGAACCCAACACCTGTACCACAAAGAAGTATAAACATAGCTTCATCAAATGCTTTGATATCATCTACTGCTAGATAAGAACAGTTATAACCTGCTGTATTGTCACGAGCTAAAGCTGGACCAGCTGTCATCAATGCCCTCATAGAAGGCATTACTTCTAGTCCTAGTATAGCTTGTTCAATCTCAGCTATCTGCTTAGGCTTATCGCCTAAAGCTGGACGTACTAAGTTCTTCATGTAGCGATCTACTGTTTCACTCCATGTTTCCCTACGGCCTTCATCATCTAGCCAACGTGCATAACGTGACTTATGTATAAAGGATTGATAATCCGTTGGTAGTGTGTTGTTCATCTATTATCTCCTGACCCTTTAATTTTGTTTCTATCCTTACGACTGGATAACTTTTCAATATTTATATCCGCTATCTCGTCTAGATTATAACCAATATCATTAGCAAGATTAGCTAAGTACCACAGTACATCTCCTAGTTCCTTAGCTACTTCATGCCTATTAAAAGTACCATCACGTACTTGCTTCTTAACCTTCTCAGCTACCTCACCAGCTTCTCCACAAAGCCCTAACGTAGGGTACAGGACTTTGTGGGTTGCAGGGTAAATAGCAAAGCTTGCAGCTTTTGTTTGGTATTCTCTAAAACCAATAGCCATATTCTTTCCTTTACTAAGTTAATATTTATTCTTTATCTTCTGGTTTATCTTCAATGCCTAATGAATCTTTTAGTTCATTAGTTTTCATATTCTGAATAGCCCTCACACACTGTGCCATATGGTCAATAAGTGTGATAGAGTTTTGACCTAAGTTTAGAATAGATACAATTTGATTTTGTGTATCTGTAAAATCTTTAGTGTCAAATTCTTGTTCATCAATAGTTATTTTAGTCATGCTGTTTTACCTCACAGTCAGTTACATTTATATCATCTATATCATACAGATGATCTTGGATTACCTCACCTAGTACGGCAAGATTATACTTAGGGTCAACCTCTAGAAAGTTTGCAGATGGGTCAACCTTAATTATTAAATTAATTTCATAGAGCAAAGTGAAAGCTCCTAGTTATATTTAACTTGGTATACAAGTCAAGAATCATTTTCATACCCTGATATTATTAATGGCTCAATGCTATCATAGAAATATGATGACCATTCATAGGCATCATTAAGTTCTTCAAAATAAAAGTTACCATCAAAAACATCACCATTTATTTCTGCTCTACATACTAAAGCAAAGTTGGCATCATCAGGCCAATCTTCACTATCAGGTGTATCATCTCTAGATGTTGGTCCAGATATTATACCCCAAATTTTTAAACTCATTTCTTCCAGTTCCTTAATAGCTCCATGTAATGATCTATACTTATCATAACTATCCACGGTTGTCTATCAGATCTGTAAAAAACTACTGGCTCACCTTTAGCATGATTACTTGCTTGATCTATGTAACTATACGCAGTCTTGAACCCTGACTTACGCCTCTTAACTTCTATTGTAATTGGCATAGCTTTACGTGCGGCAGGTGATAACTGTATATCCTCACCTGAGTCACCCATAGTTGTTGACTTGATGTCATCAGGTTCAAACTCAGGGAATGTTTCAAGTAACTTATCCCTGACTTCTTGTTGACCTGTTCTACCTTTGGCTTTACCTGCCCTCGACATCAAAGATCTCCTCTACATTAGGTTCTTTCTCAACATGTACTAGGTACTCAACACCATAAGAGTATTGAAACTTACGTGCATTAGGCCAACAAAGATTCTTAAAATCACAGAATGTACATGACCTAGCTAACTTAGTATTAGGACTAGTTTTGCTGGCAGGTACTGGTGATATACGTTCATCAGGTATTTTACCTGCAACCAAAGATTTAGCATGTAGCATATCTTTCTTCTTAGTCTTCAGCTCTTTACTGAAGTCATACTTATCAAGGCACATCTCACCTGTTACTTTATTGATGACAAGGAATGCACCTTCTTTTTTATTTGTTACAAGAGGATCATCCTTACCTGCATAAACATAGGACGACAACTGAGACACATATCCAAACGGATCTTCTTCTCTCAACTTACCTTCTTTAAACTTCTTGAATGAGAAGGGGCTAGCTGTCTTAACATCTACAGTCATTCCATCTATAACAGCGTCACGATGTCCCTTAATGCCATGCACAGACAGTCTATCTTGCATACCTACACAAGAATGACCAGAGGCTTTCACCATAGCTAGTATTAGCTCTTCTATCATATCACCATAGAAGAACATCAAGTACTTCTCAGCCTTGAGTTTGATACCTTCTTGTGCTTTGTTTACTTTATACCACAACTTTCTGTCGCAGTCTGTACCTACACCAGATAAGGATAGATATCCTCTTGGTGCTTGTGGTTTACTAAATCTTGCAAGTGCTGTATCAGACACAGCCTTACCCATCTCAGTACTAATGGCTTCATTCCAACCACCAAGTCCTAAGAGAACACCCTCAAGATCTTTTATTAATGTATCTATTGTTTTCATATTAACTCCTCAGTTAAAAAGTGGGGTAGGAAGAAAGGAAAGGAAACACCTACCCCACAAGTTGTGCTTAGAACAGTACCTCGTTCCCAGCCACAGGTTTAGAATCGGTTGAAGGTGGAGGAGAATCACCCTCGTCACGAACATATTTAACATGCTCTAAGACTTTAACCTTATCTAAACGTGTTCCAACTACACCTGACATCTTGGTATCATAGACTGACAGTAATACTTCTACAGTAGAACCATTACCTATAGTGCCATCTATATCATAGTCCCAAGGCGTATCATCTGCCTTAACAACTTCAGGTGCTCCACTATCCCAATCACGTCCTGTATTAAACTTACGGACAAATCTAATTGTATGTCCTCTTCCTTCTGGGTCAGGCTTACCCTTCTTAATAGAACGAGATGCTTTAAGTGCAGTTAAATTTTCTTCATCTAAGATAACATCAATAGTACATGCACCATCGCACTCTCTATAAACACCATCATACCCTAGCATATCTCTGTTAGCAGCAAATACTTTTGCCCACTCACCTATACCTGTTAATTTTAATCTTCTTGTTGCCATAATTGGACTCCATTTCTGTTAATGTATTTCACTATACGTGTTACCGTACTGTACGTCAATACCAAGGTCAACATTTAATTTGAGTTCTTGGTTAACTTTTTCAATAGCCCAGTTAAGTGTTGCAGTATGATCACTCTCATCACCTACCTTAACTTGGTTAATTGACTCGTCATGAAACTGCCCAAGTATATTGGGACGTTTCGTCATGTAGTATGCCACCCACTTGTCAAAGCAGTAAGCACCTGTTGATTGGTTAAGAGTAGAGAATACATCCTTCTCATACCTAAGACTATGCCAGAACTTACTGACTGGGTTCTGTACCCACATCTCACCATTGATTGTACGAACCAGTTGAGACTCAGAGAAAGCCTTGACTGACCAGTTACGATCCCAATATGCAGATAACAAAGCAGCTGCTTCATACACTGGCATACCTGTAGTGCGTGATAACTTAGGCGCACCAACACCATAGGTAGCAGAGTAGTTCACCACCTTGTAGTTCTTGCGTAAGGACTTGAGTGAAGTCTTACCTGAGTTGTGATCATCAATTTGTTTTTGAGTCACAGCTCCTGCATGTTTAGCAAGGTCAAGGTGAGGATCAAATCCTTCCTTAGACATCTCTTCTACATAGTCTGGGTCATAAGGTTTCATGTAGTGACGTTTAGTCGTATCCTCAAGGGATGTCATATCTGCACCACACAGAACGTAACCATCATCAGCTATCAAACAACCACGTATCTCCTTACCCCAAGGCTTATCAACACCTGGTAGATTTACTAATGGCTTTCTGTGCTTGAAGCGTAAAGTATTAGTAAGACCTGCAACACCTGCCTTAACATACCCATCACGTTCACACTCAATAAATGCTTGGAAGATAGATAGCCTGTGCTGTATAACAGTAAGACCATCAAGCACAGACACAGAGTTGTTAGTCTCTGCTAGTAACTTGACTGAGTTAGTAAGCTCACCATCACTACGAACTTGAGGAATAGTTCTCTCACTACCATCATCTTCTTTGACATACTTATGAGTACATGGATTCCAACCTAAAGAGTACAACCAATCTTTAACTTGGTCGGACGAATTAGGATTGGGTTCTTCCCAACCTTTGACGACAGAGATAGGCTCGTCATGATGATTAGGTAGCCCATGCTCTGACAGTAAGTCAAACCATCTTTGACCATGAGAAGAAGGTGTACCATCTTTCTTGAAGCATACCTTTGGCTTACGTTTCACTGTCATTAGCTTACGCTTAGGCATCACAGTCTTTAACTCTGCTACCCTAGACTCTTGTTGCTCTAGTAGAGTTGCAATACTAGACTCAGCTAAAGACTTATCAAGCTTCCAACCTGTACGTTCAGCTACTGATGCACAACGCATCTTGAACTCTAAGTACCTAAAGAACTTATCTAGTAACAGATTGTCGTTGTAGATAAACTTAAATCGTTTAACTAAGTTAGTCCACAGTGCCCAGTTAATACGTACATCCTCTGAACAACGATGAGCATACTCTTCTTGAGTAAGATTGTGCCAATCATCTATCACAGGTTTAGGTATACCAAAGTCTTCACCAAAGCTATCAAGACCATGCTTAGGTCTGTTGTAGTTTAGTACCCAAGACATAGGTAATGTATCAAACAGTCTAGCCTTTATCTTTATACCAAGTAACTTCTCAAGTAAGGGTATATCATAGCCAATAATATTGTGGCCAATCAATCCTTGTTGAGATAATAATAGCTTACGCATATCATCATACTTGAATAGAGTTGTAGGGCTTGAACCATCAGCGGTGTAAGATAGACAATGTATTCTAGTAGCATCTTCCAAAAGGTTATCAGCTTCTACATCAAATACTATCATGCCGCAATGTCACTCCTATTATATGGTGCATCTTCAGATAAGATCGTAGTGTCTGGATCATAGTACACTGAACCTGCATTACCTAACTTAGCGAATGGTCTGTTCTTGTCAACAATAAAGGTTGTGGTATTTTGTAGCACCTCATCCTCAGTCTCAACATCACGTTCGATCTTAATACAAATGATTGCTTCTTCTTCTAAGGAAGCGGCATACTTTGTACGTCCATCATCATTCACCTGTGATATAAAGATCACACCAATGTTTAACTCTTTAGCTAACTGTGCGGCTCGTGAACCTAACGTAGTAAGTACACTTGTAGCACCATCAACACCTGAGCTAGATAGATAAGCAAGACGCTGTACATGGTCAATGAATATAAACCCTGCACCATAGACAGTAGCGGCAAGACGTATGTAATCTAATAGCTTGAGTGGATCATCATGCGACATCATCTCAAAGATAATAGTACGTTCACCTTTCGTCATCTCTTTAGCGGCGGTGATAACTTCTTGTTCAGACACATTGTTTTCTTTAGCATCGTCTTTAGTTCTCACGTTGACACCTAGTTGATACGTAGCCATTGACCTGTAGGTAGTAGACTTCATCTCTTCCATGTGTAGTAGAGCAACACGGCTCTCTTCATCACGTAGTAGACCTGTCTCGAAGTAACGTATCACCTCTGTCTTACCAGTACCTCTTGGTGCTTTGATGAATGTGATACCACCTTTAACCATACCTCTGATCTTATCGTCAAGACCTGTATGACCTGTAGGTACATACTCGTATGGGTTCTCATTAAGGATAGCATCTTCTACATCCTGATCAGAACAGAAGAAGTTCTCTGGTGAATAACGTTGAGGCTTACGTGCCGCCCACATTAGATCATCACCATCACCTGACTGTAAGAAGTCATTAGCATCTTTGTGCTTAGACATTGGTACATACCAAAACTTATCAGGGAATGCAGCATATAGTTTATCTGCGGCTCTACGTCCTGCATCATCAAGCTCACCTGCATAGATGATCTCTTTGAATGAAGATAGATAAGTGTGATTGTGTTTGATAAACTTCTCACTGATAGATGCACTAGGCAATGACTTTACTGGAAATGTTTTACCTAGTATTTGATATAGACTTGCCGCATCAAACTCACCTTCAGTAAGATAGATACGTTTGCTTGAACCTGAGTTAAACTCTGGGCCAAACAAATGATTCATACCCATACCTCTATCTTTAGTCCATGTCTTAGACTTGTCTGACACTAACCTGTATTTGACTGTTTGTGGGTACTTGTATGCATACCTAACTGCTTCACCATTATCACCAGTCTGTAATTGTATTCCAAAAAGCTCACAGACATCAGGGTCAATAGACCTGATACCATTGTAAGTCCCACCCGTCACGGGTATCTCCATAGGCTTTCTCCTTTCCTTGAGAGGGTACTCCTGCTTGACCCAATCATATGTTTGTGACATATCCTTAGATGGATATGACCTGTTACAAGAATGACATTGACCATAGCCATCATCATTCCAATTAAACGCATCGCTTGAACCGCAATCAGTATACGGACAAGCTAAGTGTGGGTTATCTCCTGTCGCCATAAATTATATCCCTTATCATCTCATATATAAACATGATTGAAACAAAAGGCCAGACAATAGCTAGCTTGAGTGTACCTTTATTGTCATCATTCATTGACTCAAACATGCCTATGACTAGCATCATGCCTAGTAGGTACATGATGACAGGTGGCCAAAGGTACAGCATCATGTCTCATCACCTTGTAATACATAACGTACATATCGTTGACCTGTAACAGGATGTTTCTTTTTTATACTGAGTATATCAAAACCTCTCTCACGTAGTTCTTGTATACGTTTACTAAGACTACTGACATGGTACTCAATCATAGCCTCACGTACTGTGATACCCTTTGTATTTTTCAAGTGATTGATTATTAATTGATGTTGTGATTTCTTCATCGCTTTTCCTTTTCGATTAGTTCTAATTTAAATAGGCCTTCAGTCTGCCTCATAGAAGACCACAAGTCAAGTAATTGTTTATAGGATATTTCAATCACCTGATGTGTGTCTATTTCTTCTACGTACTGTCTCAAGAAAACAACGCCGTTGTTCTCAAGATACATTTCGATATCATCAAAGTTATTCTGTTCATCCATACTAGTGACGACAGAATAATCCTTCTCAAATTCAACTGTGAACATCTCTCAATGCCTCCCATGATACTGGGAATAGTTCAGACATCTTAGTGTCTATTTGTTTTGCAACAATACGTGTCTCAAACTGTGTGTCTTTACTACACCTGAGGTTACACATATCAGCAAAGGCATCGAGACTACCACTCCAATACCACTCAGTCATTGTGTTTTGAGGTAATATCATACGTGCTTGCTCTGGGGCAATTCCATTATCTATTAACCTTTTATATTCCCTAAAAGCTATTGTATTAAGATCTACTACAAACTCTTCGGGTGAACAGCTTGTTATACTACTATCTTTTAGTTGCCAAAGAACACCTTCTTGGTTTGGGTCAACCATCATCTCTTCTTTATCTTTGTCCCAAACAGCCACAAGCTCATCTTCTACAAAAGTAATCTCATCAATGACACCTTCGCTCCCTTGTTTTTTATCTTTACTACGACCACGCCATACATCAGGTAAATAAAAACTAGGCTCACTGTCTACATACCTTCTGCTGATCTCATTCCAACGTAGGAACTTATGTTTAACTAACTGTCTTGCTACAAACACTGGTGCTACTACATGGAAGGTAGCAAATGCATGACCGAAGGGTGACATATGCCTATGCTTTGCTAAGTATTTAATAAGCTTCTTATCCATATCAGCAAGTAGAGGAATGTCAGGACCTCCATCAATACTAGTATAACCTAAAGCCTTTCTATTCTTACCAAAAGATACACGGGCTGCATTAACAACAGTCAGGTCTGAACCCATGTGGTCAACGTAGGTTGATTTTATCGATTGCATATTGATGTCCTTTCCTTAACCCAAAGTCTCTTAAGACTCTTGTGTCTACCACCTTTAGCACCAGTTGACTGCCTGTTTCTTTGAGCAGTCCATTGATCACCTTCTTTATAGTTTCTAATACCGAACACCTCACGCATCCTTTCATTCTCAGCCTTACACACTGACATGTGGGCTAGCTTTAACCTATCTTGTATATCCATCATCATTCTCCTTTATATTTTCCTTAGTTTAGTTGGTTCTTCAAGTATTTCATCTACCTTTGGGTGAAGTATATCTTCAAACTCAAGGTCACAAAAGTTACCACAGTCAGGCATAATAATTTTTTGTTTGTGTCCTTTGTTAGGGTCAAGCTCATCAAGGAATGTACCACGTAAGCATGAGTGTCCTACAATTCTTTCTGCTTCGGACATCTTCTTAAAAGACTCAGGGAAATCAACACGTATTTTATTCCAGTACCCTGCACCACCTTTGACACAACCAATACAGTTATTATTCTTGTAACCTAACTTATACATCTCAGGTCTTTCAATACCTGCATCCTCAAGATAATATAAACACTCAGGCTTATTCATCTTGTGTTCTATTAAAGGGAATAGGGGTTTAGCTGAAGGGTATTGTTCACTGAACCTTATAGCTCTATTAACTTCTTTCTTACTGTACTCAAAGCCAAAGACTTGACCATCGTAGTCGAGTTCACGTTCAATCTTTTGTCTAACTCTTTTCTTTAATATAAGCGTACACCTTGCACCACCTGGTCCATTGACATATTTATCTTTGACTATGACTTCAAACTGATCCTTATGTTTCTCAGATTGATAGGTTTCTATTTCTTTACCATACCACTCCTCACATTCAGACTTGAACCTGACGTTATCTTCATGCGCACTATCTATTTTAAAGTATATAGGTAAAACATTATCAATACCAAATTCATTAATGGCTAACTTAGTTGCCACTGCACTAGTCACACCAGCACTCCACCATGCTATTATCATTCCTTACTTCTCCTACTTAATGCGGACTTAGCCGCTTTTAAATTGTGTTTAACATATGGGTTAAGACTTGCCACATTCTTATGCCCTGTAACAGACATGATTGCAAGGTGGTCTATCTCACTGTCAATCATTTGGTTGATGGCTGTCTTCCTAAGATCACCCACACGTAGCTCAGGGGGTAGCCCTGACAGCTCCTTTATCTGTCTGACTAGTATACCTGCAGAGGAATGGTTGAACGGCCTGTATGCCCCATCTGAAGGCCTCTGAAAGGGTACTACATATTCTTGGAAGTCCCAGTCATTCTTCTGATCAAGTAACATGGATGTCAGAGGTTCTTCTAATGGTAGCTCAACAGTAGCACCACGTTTACTCTGACGTATCTTTACCATGTCGATATCAAAATGTATGTTGTCCCACTTGAGAGTGTAGATATCAATAGGACGTTGCGCCCACTCGTAAGCCATGAGTACACATAGACCTATGTTTCTAAACTTAAAGTCAGAGAAGGCTACATCACAGAACTTCTCAACATTTTCGTTAGTCCATGTAGTTGAACGTGTCTCATGAGTTCTCTTGTTAACATGAGTTACAGGGTTGTTATTAACAACGTTTAATGAACGACAGTAATTCATGATCATAGATAGAGACCTACTGTATTCATTAGCTGTATTAGTACTAACATCTTCTTCCCATGTATCGTAGGCTTCAGTACATACTGGTGTAGTTATCCTATCAATTCTAAAACTACCAAACTCTTTGCCATATATTTCTGTACGACAAATACATTTAAGGTTATGGGTATAATTATTTTGAGTGTTTAACGACAGAGAATTAAAGTGTTTAGTCTTGAAGTAATGTCCAACAATCTGATTAAGGTTGGACAACCTACCTATATCACCTGCTACTAAATCACCTTTACGAAAGGCATCTATCTTATCTAATAGTTTTGGTATCTCTACCCTTGCAGTACGACCATCTCTAAATGTCTGGCTCTTAACTATACCTGCTGACACTACATCTTGAGGTGGTCTAAATACCCAAGACGTACTGCCGTTCTTACGACTAGTCTTAGTTGTATACTTCATGTTATTCCTTACTTTAAGTATTATTATTAATTAATAATAGATATTAATAGTAAACTTAAAGTAACCTTAAGTATACTTTAAGTACTATAAAATACATATTATCTGAGATTAATCAACCCACTGTGACAACGTGTCACATATAACGATTAGCTACATAGTCATTGACGAAGTAGTCAGGGGATATATTACACTCTTTCATAACTTCTTCTGGTGTATAACCATAGGTAGCAAGCATATCAGCAATCCTATCAGGATAATCTAATACTAGATTGACAAGCTCCTCTGTAGCATCAGGGTTGTGAGAGTAGTAGTAGTCATCATTAAGAGAATACTTGGTATAGATACACTCTTGTACAGCAGGGTCACGATCAATAACAATCTTTGTCCAGTCAGCTTGTAATAAACTACTAAGCAATAGCTCTGCATAGGACATGTCTTGTGTCTCTTTGACTGTGTGTTGATTGTAGTAACCCACACTAATGTTAGTACACTCAGGTACTATGTCAGCATACTCATTACTATCTGTATAAGAACCACCATCATCAGATACTAACTGTGGCAAGGCCAAGGCTGTAGCAAAAGACTTTGCAAACTTGTCAGATGCAGTACGCATACCCATCTGGTGTGTGATCACAGACTTAGTGCCATACCTGTCGAAAGATATAACAGCATCAGTGTAATCTAACCATACTGGATTACTATAGACCAATGCTTTACTACCCTGACAACCAATCTCCTCAGCTGCATGTACTACGTATGTACCCTCTACACCTGCATCAATCATCTTTAGTATGAGCCATATGCCTGTGGTACAGTCAGCACCTAGACAGCTTGATACCTTGGGGTCAGCTACAGATATGATGTTGTTAGACACAACAACTTTCTGCATACCATCAGCTTTGTGTACTGTGTCGTGATGTGCAGTAAAGCAAAGACGTGGCTTAACACCTACTTGATGTATGTAATTACCATACTCATCAGGCTTACCGAACACAGGTTCGAGATACTCAAGACAGAATTCTTTCTGTGCCTTAGCACCCTCAGGACGCATGTATTGTAACATGTCCACTAGATTATTTTTCATTGTTGTTTTCCTTTTCATAAGACTTCATGTATATACCGAAGTCATTTCTTTTATATTTATATTCATCTGAAGAACTATTGTGATCATCTATCTCATATTTAGATACAATCTCATCTTCAATAGTACTGACCATCTGATCGTTAGGGTAGATACGTCCATCCCAATCAGATACAAAGTAGTCTTCTTCGAATGTAGTAGGTGATACCCAGTTATCTTCATACTCTATGTAGTATGCTTCGTCAGCATCCCAATACTCACAGTCACGTTCACACCATACATAACCATCACAACCTTCTGCAACATCATAGCATCTTTTATTACCCTCACTATTGATGTACCAGACACTTATGCGTTGATCATTATGGTAGTATTCATCAGACCAATCACAATAGAAGTGTTCATCATTGAAGCAACAGTCACAGTATACATTACCTGTGTACTCAGAGTGACGTGTATCATCTTCATGCACATACTCTTCACAGTTGTAACAACGATTGACATCATCACTGTAGATACCTTGGTAACCATTGCCATCAAGTTCACCACAACCTATGACTAAGTATTCTTTGGTGTTGGCATTACCTTCACTGTCTTTAGTACCATCAGGTAATATATGGGGGTCTAAAGTTCTAGGCTCTAAGTCTAGATATGGGCCGATGTAAGCCTGAGTATCATAGTCTTTGATAGCTAATAGCCTAGCACCTGACCAATCAGAGTCATAGATATCACAGGCATCTATACTGTCCAGATAATCTTTTAGCATATCTAATGCTTGTTGACAAGCCCCATAGATATAAGATGGTTGTGGTATACCTGAGTCATGTTTCATGTAGACAACCACACGACCACCGATGAAACCCTTAGCATCTTCAACCCATATGATATCGAAATCACCAGAGCCATAAACCTCAGTAGGATGTATAGCTAGGTTCATCGGGCCATCACCATCATCAAAGGTATACCGCATACAACTAGACGCTAGTGACTTGTAAGTACCTGTAGTATTTACATTCTGTGTACCCACCATCTTACCTGTATACACCTTACGAAAGTCATCAGGTTTACTAGATGTTTTGACTGTGTACTCTCTGTGTGCAAAGGCATCAAGAAACTTAGTGACTAACCTATCAACAGTCTTGTTGTCTAACTCTGGGGCTATAGTAGAGATAGCTTTTCCAGGCTTCATAGGTGTATGCAGATCAGCTATATACTTGTCACTGTTCTGATAGATACTGATGTACCCATGTATTCTCTTAGAACGCATAGGTGCAAACAAAGACAACCTATGAGGTAAAGCATTAGTTCTCAGCTCAGGGTTACTTAGATAACCTATCTCATCCAGAAACCATTGACGTAAACTGTCATCAGGTCTACGTGTAGGTAATGTCCAGTCCCCCCATGCTTGTAATACAGGGTCACTGTGTACTGTATCTAAGATACGCTTGACCACAAAGCCATTAGACTGTGGGTCATGTCCAAAGCTAACCCTGAACTTCACATCATTCACCTCAAGGAAAGCACCTGTAGGTGTATTGAACTCGATGATCATGTCATCATCATCAACACTGAATGGCTTGTAGTCAGGTATCAACGCCAAGTGTTCTACATTCTCAGGAATGTATTGAGAGTTATTAGCTAACTCCCTATTCACAATTCTAATTTCGTAACTCATATTTATTCCTTTCATTGTTACATTAACCACCAAGACATGAACGATATAAACATACTGAACACGCCCAAAGACACAACACCACCAAACAAAAACCATAGTGTTGCTAACTTAAATTGAGACCATGAGGATTCCTCCACCCATTCATGATCTTCTTCTATACCATAGGCCACATGAATGAAGCCGTAGGTATCCGACACCACACGCCAACCATCAGTGGGGCATGTATCTAACCATTGATTGAAGCTATCCCTATTCATCATACGAACCCTTCTTTTTTAAGCCATACAAATTCATTTATATTTATAGGTATGGTTTCTGTTTCACCGATAGGAAGCTCAGGTCTAGGTGAATTACAAATAACATTCCACCTACCTATTAGTATCAACTCCTCTTTAGTATAGGTTGGTTTTTTGGTAGGTTCACACACCATTTCAATAACCTTAGATGTAACATCATAATCAGGCGTACCATAGCCACCATCTACTCGCATATCTACATCACCTAACTCATCATAATCATGAGCTAGTTGTGCCACACATGCTTCTAGATCAAGACCTTCTATATGAAACTTTTCCAGTTCAAATTCAGTTTCAATCCAACCACTTAAAATATAATTCATCATATCAATATACCTTTAACCTTTCATTTGGGTACTCATCACAAGCACGTTTTAAATCCAATATAAAATTAAACAAAACATCATAGCTACCCCAACCATTTGAGGGATTGAGTTTCTCTAGTTTCTCATGCTTAAACACCATGCTTTGAATACTTACTTTAAGACAATGTGAAATTTGATAACCTGTCATACCATACATATCACGCAATGGTATTACAAAAACCTCACGCATCATAGGCGAAAGGTTATAGGTAACATTACCTTGCCATTCACCTAGCAAAACGTCTGTACTCATAACAATTCACCTCCAACCATCACGCCTATAATAAACGTGATTACTAAAAGAAAAACAATCGCAAATATTGCGTTTCTATTTGCTCTATTTTCTGCGTTAATACGCCTTTGTCTACTACTCATATTATATTCCCTTTCCATTTTAAAAATGCACTATATAAATTAACACTATCTTTTTCTTGATAGCCTTTATGATCAGAGAGAAGTCCCCACTCATAGTTATTGCCCTTACCATAACGACAGACGTAATCATATTCTATTCTACCATCTATCCAACCTTTAAAAAAATGAACGTCACACATCCTATTTTTATAAAGCATACGCCCAAAGAAACCACCATCAGATAAAAAATCAAATTCAAAATCATATTTTTGTTTACTCATATTAACTCCTTTCAAATCTAACGAATAAAAAATTACCCCCATCACGATATACTTCGTAATTACCCTGCTTAAATTGATGTAACCTAGCATGATGTGAAGGTAAACCCCCACTCTCATCTAGCCTAGCACAATCGCTAGAGTGTAGGTAACAATTATCCTGATTGATTTGCAGGGTATTATAGAATTGCCATTCTATACCTAACTTACCTTTAACCCCATCTGTTTTGGCATCGACTACCACCACATCGAACTTACCATCACTGCCGATCTCGTTAGGGACTGGAAAAAAATTCCCCCCTATCTCTAGGCATATGCTTGCGATATCACTGTAGACCCTAAATTTATCCATAATAATTCCTTTCAATAAATGGACATAACAATTTACCCCACGCAATTAGCATGGGGTATCATGTAATATTCATTTATGATTATGCGGCCTTTTTATTAGGTAATTCAACAACTACATTATTTTGTTGATGCTTAATTGCGGCCTTGATTATTTTTTGCATCTCTTTCAATTCATCTGTTGAACGCTTAGAACAAGTTTCAATAAAAGATTTTACGTTTAGAGGTGCAGATTTTTTTACTGTTTTAGTTGTAAAAGCATCTTTCCATTTACTACCACGCATTGAAATTTTTGCTTCAACCAAATCTTCCATGATAGCAATAGATTTTTCATTAGCTTTCAATCCCTTGATAATAATTTTAGTGTGAGATTTTCCATTCTTTTTATTCTTTTCGGTTTTAAACTTTGCACCTTCATAAACTATATTGATCATGGATTTTATTGCACGTTCTGCAAGTGTATCACCCCGCTTTTTAGCTTGGTTAATTAGACCTATTAATATGGTTGTATCTCTTTGGTCTAATACTGTTTTAAATGCTTCAAGAGTATACTTACCCATATTAGCACCATTACCAAGTGAACGACCAAAATTTGCTTCAATTTTTGTTACTGTATTTGTCATAATATTTCTTTCCTTTTTATATTATTTCATTTTGCTTAATATTATTATTAAACACCAATTAAGCGGCGTGATTAAAACCGCTTAATAAATTTTTAATAATTTTAAAATAATAATAAACACCATCTAATAAAACCAATTAGCATAACCGATTGAAATTTTATTAATAATTGCTGTCAATATCTTCAATTTTGTTCACTCAAGAAAGACTGTCGTCTAATACCTTCACCAATTATAGATGTTTAATTCTTTTCCCTTAGGAATATCCCTTTTACTTTTACTAACATTAAAGACCCCTATTATATATAGGTACGTTTAATGCTTTCTCTCTATTCGGATCATACCAAGCATTTTAATTCGTCAGATTAAAAAACTGAGTAGCCTAGGCAATTAATATTTTATAGGATACTTTCCTAGTTAAGTTTCTATATTCATTACTGAATATTTTTACTTTAAGTATCTGCAACCTTTCCAATTATTAAGACCCTAAAACCTTAATATAAAAACCTATTGGATTAGGTAAATTTCAAATAGCACATAGTTTAAAAAACTACTAAAATCTAAAATATAATCTCACTCCGAAAATATTTATAATCAATTTCTGAATATCAAACTAATGATATAATTTAATAAATCAACAAGAAATTTACATATTTTGTAATATTTTTATAAAATCTCTTGTAAGTCATTGAAAACAAAGGAAAACAAATTTAATATTATTTTATTATAATATCATTATGAACTGGAAATAAAATTTAGTTTAATGTTGAACTACTTTATGGTTTAGCATTGAACTATTATTATGATTTACTAGGGGTATGGTTTAATATTAAACTAAATAGATGGTATAGAAGTTGTACTTCTAAATTGCTGTTGAGAGGTGTTATAGTATAACATAACGTATTTCATAGTGTATTTACCTTATAGATAATTCATAATTATATAAATAATCTAATGATTTCAATAAGTTAGCATAAAGATAAGCATAATAATTTACTTGATAAGAACGTAAGGGGAACAAAGAGGGGGGACATGGGGCAGACGGGGGGTACTAGGTAGCGTATACAGCCAATGACAGCGGGGGGTATTTTTAAAGCTGTTAACTACATTATGTAAATACGTTATATTATAACATTATCCTGGAACTAGGGGTATACCTTATCTTTTTTATCATTATATTGATATTGGAGATAATGATAGACCATTATGTTGAATATTATGTTAATACATTATACAGCTCCATAGAGAGCCTTTAGGTAGTCGCCGGGTATATCTTAACCTGACGACATAAGACAAGCTGTCAGTAAGGCTTATTAAGCTTCTCAGAGCCTAATAGTAGTTAGTCCGCCGCCGTTAAGAATTCTTTGAGTAACTTTAAGTACCCTCGACAAGAAATAACTAAGCTGCTACAATTTGTCCATTGACATAGTTTAATAATGTGATATAATATACTTAAAGTATACTTTAGGTTACTTAAAGTAACTATAAGTATTATCATCTACTAATAATAATAATATAAGTAAATACTTAAAGTATACTTAAAGTACCCCTCTTACTAGTAACGATAAGCAATACTTACTCTATACTAGTAACGATAAGGATTCTTAGTAGATGGAGATATTTCTGTCGTCCCAACTTTAGTTGTTGACACGGGGTTTCTAAAAGGTATAACTAGTCATGTCTAAACCTAAAATGTATTCCAGTGAGAGGGTACTTGAAGAGTTCTATAAGGCACTTGCTGATCAGAACGAAGGTAAACTCCGTAGGGTTCATATACCAAGATCAGATGTTTTCTATATTAGAGAAGCATATTATCAACATACAGGTAATTGGGAAACCCTAGATAAAATAGAAAGGTGTATGTATCTCGAAGGTAAGCTATTAGCTAGAGACGTACTAGACCCTAAGCGTAAAAGAGACTGGGAACAATGACTAACTTTCAAGATGCAGATACAGATGGTAATGGACTTATAGATAAGTCTGAGTGGGATTCATTAGCACTAGAAGATCGACGTAGACGATTAGATGATGAAGATGCCCAACGTGATGCTCAAAGAAGAATGGCATGGTTTTGTCTAGCAGGAATGTTAGCATACCCATTCCTTGTCCTATTGTGTTCTATGATCGGTGCAGATAAAGCTGCTGATATCATAGGATCAATGGCATCTATTTATTTTTTATCAGTTGCTGGTATAGTTGGAGTATTCTTCGGAGTAACCAACATGAGCAAGAAAGAAGTGAAAGGTAACAACGGATAATGCTTGGATTAAACTTAATCGGTCAAGTAGCTAATCTAGCTGGTACAATGATCGAAGGCAAGACAGCCGTGAAAAAGGCTGAAGCTGAAACAAAGATGAAGATAGCTACTGGAGAACTTGATTGGGATCTAGCAGCTATGAAGGCTACAGAGAACTCGTGGAAAGATGAATGGATTACTTTACTATTCTCAATACCACTGATCTTAGCATTCTGTGGTGATTGGGGTAATCAAATAGTACAAGATGGTTTTCTTGCATTATCTAATATGCCAAGTTGGTATCAGTATTCACTAGGTGGAATCGTTAGTGCTAGTATTGGTATGCGTGGTGTAAGTAAATACTTCGGGAAGAAATGATGAAAAACAACTTTGATAAATGTTTAGAGATGTTACTACACCATGAAGGTGGATATGTAAATCATCCTAGTGACCCTGGTGGTATGACTAACCTCGGTGTTACTAAAAGAGTCTATGATGAATGGATCGGCAGGGAATCTACTGAGCAGGAGATGAGAGATCTAACCCCAGAAGATGTCGGGCCAATATACAAAAAGAATTACTGGGATAGAGTTAAAGGTGATCATCTACCATCTGGTGTAGACTGGTGTGCATTTGACTGGGCTGTGAATTCAGGTTCTGGTCGTCCAGCTAAAGCTATCCAACGTGCAGTAGGAGCTACAGCTGATGGAGCAATCGGTCCACAGACACTAGGTCTTATCATGGAAAAAGATCCAAAGTTTATTATCGACTATGTATATACTGTTCGTCAAGGTTTCTATGAAGGCTTAGATACCTTTAAGACGTTTGGTCGTGGTTGGACTAGACGAAACAAAGAAACACTAGAACAAGCATTGAGTATGATCTAATGGCAGTACCTGATCGAGTCAAAGCAACTATGAAACGTCTTGGACTAAGGGGCGTAAACAAACCTAAGCGTACTCCTGATCATGCCACTAAGTCTCATGTCGTTATGGCATCAGAGGGTGGCAAGTATAAACTTATTCGTTTTGGTGAGCAAGGCGCATCTACAGCAGGTAAACCTAAGTCTGGTGAATCTGATAAAATGAAGAAGAAAAGAAAATCATTTAAGTCTAGACACGCCAAGAATATTAAGAAGGGTAAGATGTCAGCAGCCTATTGGGCAGATAAGGTTAAGTGGTAATGGCTAAACCTAAATCAAAATCTAAAGTAAACGAAGCAGGTAATTACACTAAACCTGCATTACGTAAGAGATTATTTAGTAAAATTAAAGCAGGTACTAAAGGTGGTAAAGCAGGTCAGTGGTCTGCACGTAAAGCACAGATGCTAGCCTTACAGTATAAAAAAGCTGGTGGAGGTTATAGGAAGTCATGAAAGCTTCTCAGAAGTCACTTAAGAAGTGGACTAAAGAAAAGTGGGGAACTAAAAGTGGTAAGCCTAGTGCTAAAACAGGAGAACGTTATCTCCCTAAAAAAGCAAGAGAAGCTTTAACCCCAGCAGAATATGCAGCTACTAGTGCAGCTAAACGCAAAGGTACAGCAGCAGGTAAACAATTCGTTAAACAACCAAAGAAAATTGCAGAAAAAACTAAAAAGTTTAGAGCTTCGAAAGGCGGACTTACTATGAAAAAAGGTTATCACAAAATGCCTGACGGCACTATGATGAAAGATTCAGATATGAAAAAGTCTGGGTATATGCATGGCGGTATGGCTAAACCAAATAAAGGTATGAAAGCTTTAAAGAAAGCTGCACCTAAGGTAGCTAAGAAAATGGGTTATAACAAAGGTGGCATGGCTAAATGCGGTGCATCTTATAAAGGATAAATAAACAATGAACTTTGAAGATTATAAAGAGCCGTTAGAAGAGTGTGGTTACTTGGTAACTTCTGAAAACGTTACTACTAAAATGGGTGATGTACTAGCTGCTCTAGATCCTTATGGTTCTTATTGGTGTACTGATTCCAGGGTACAAGAGATACTATCTTCTGTCGTAACTAAAAAAGTACGTGCTCGAACTAAGTCTGGGCATTTCGTAAAGGATGATCCAACAACTCCTGAGAATGAAGCTTGGACAACAAAAACAATTAAACAAGGAAATAAATAAATGTTACCAGTAATATACGTCCTTGGGGGCATAGGACTTAGGTTTGTAAGTAAAAGATTATTACAACGAGCAATAGCAATGGGAGCTAAAAAAGCACCTAAAGGATTTAAAGGTAAAGTAGTTGCAGGTACTCCTAAACAATTATCTAATTTAAGAACAGTTAGAACTAGGGGTGGAAAAGGTAGAATGCCTTCTTCAAGTTCTAATACATCTAATATTAAAGGTAAAAGAGCTAATCCAGCTGCAAGACCTTCTACTAATTCTAAGACTTCTGATAGTAAAGGTGCAGGTGCTAAACCTACTAAGCCTTTAAGTAAAAACTCTAAGACTTCTGATAGTAAAGGTGCAGGTGCTAAACCTACTAAGCCTTTAAGTAAAAACTCTAAGACTTCTGATAGTAAAGGTTCTCAAGCTAAACCTACTAAGCCTTTAAGTAAAAACTCTAAGACTTCTGATAGTAAAGGTTCTCAAGCTAAACCTACTAAGCCTTTAAGTAAAAACTCTAAGACTTCTGATAGTAAAGGTTCTCAAGCTAAACCTACTAAGCCTTTAAGTAAAAACTCTAAGACTTCTGATAGTAAAGGTTCTCAAGCTAAACCTACTAAGCCACCTTCAAAAACTTCAAAGACTTCTACCAGTAAAGGATCTAAGGCAAATGCAGCACCTAAGCCATCTACTAGTTCAAAGACTTCTACGAATAAAGGAGCTAATGCTAAACTTGTTAAACCTCTTGCTAAGAACTCTAAAACTTCTAATAATAAAACTTCTAAAGCTAATCCAGCTCCTAAGCCTTCCTCTACTTCGAAGACTTCTAACTCTAAGGGTAAAGGTGCTAAACCTACTAAACCAGGTTCTAAGACTTCCAAAACTTCTACTTCAAAAGGTAGGCAGTCTAATCTCCCGTTGATAATAGGGTTAGGTTCTGGTGTTGCTGGAACAATAATGGCTCTTGGCGGTAAAAAGAAAGTCAAAAAAGGTGATGTTGAAGTTAAACCAAGCCCTAGAGCTAGAGTTTCTAAAACTGAAATTGAAAAAGGTAAAGGTATTAACTTAAAGAAACCCGCTGCTGGTCCAGTTAGTGATGAGTCTTTTGGTGCAGCATTTAAACGTAATCGTAAAGCAAAGAAAGCAACGTTTACATTTAAAGACAAACTATATACCACTCGACTAAAAGAAGAGTCTATTGCTGAACATAAGAAAAAGTTTGGTGTAAAAGGCAAATACAAGTAAATGGTTGAAACACACTACTCTACAGCTACAGAAGCAGTAACGATAGCATCTACTACTACAGGTGCTAACGCTACTCTTGTGTATACTTGTCCAGCACTACATGATGCAACAGTGGACTTACTTCATATAGCTAATAACAATAATTCATCTAAAAAAATATACTTACAGTTTTATCATCAAGACGATACCACTTATCATTATATATTAAAAAATCATACTATAGCAGGTAACTCAGCAGAAAATGTATTTGGTGCTGGTGTATTACATCTTCATGCAGGAGATAAAATTGTTGCCTATGGTGAAACAGCTAATACTATGGAAGTCTTAGTATCCTGCAGAGAATATTACAATCCTACACGTTAAAGCATAACGGGGTTGCATTATTATCTGTAGTATGTTATAACTACTTATGTAAAACTAGTCTCTAGTAAACTACAAATGTCTTGTAGTATTAACTGGAGAACTAATATGTTTAAAACATTTTCAATATGGCTTAAAGCCTTACACGACTCAATACAAAGATCACAACAAGCTAGGGCTGATTTGTGGTTACTTACACATCTAACAGATAGAGAATTAAAAGATATAGGTATCGCAAGATATGATATCAAACGGAGAATGAATGGCTCGTAACCTTACAGAAAAACAAGAAATGTTTCTTGAAGCATTATTTGGGGATGCCAGAGGTAATACCATGCAAGCAATTAAACTTGCAGGGTATGCCGAAGGTACATCTTCAGCTAGTATAATGAAAACTCTAGAAGCAGAGATTGCAGGAAGGACTAAGAGTCTTATAGCTACTCGTGGTCCTCAAGCTGCATACTCCATGCTAGACGTAATGGAAAACCCAACAGACTTAGGCAATAAAGAGAAGATGGCAGCTGCTAAAGATCTATTAGATCGAGCTGGCTTTGTAAAAACAGATAAGGTTGAGGTTAAGGCAGAGAGTCCTTTGTTTATATTACCTCCTAAATCAGATGAAGACTAGTAAAACTTGGCAGTTACCTAAGCCAGAAAAAGCTGAAGGTGAGTTTGATTGGCTACCAGTAGTAAGAGTAGGTAGAGTTATACCATTTGGCTATAGACAAGACCCCACTGACTCTGATATACTACTACCAATCCCAGAAGAGTTAGAATTATTCGAACAAGCTAAGAAGTATCTTAAGCAATATAGCCTACGTGAAGTTTCTAATTGGTTAAGTTCTACTTCAGAACGTTATATCTCTCATGTGGGTCTTATGCAGAGGGTTAAACTTGAACAAAAACGTAAGAAAGAAGCTTCAATCCAACGCTTCTATGCAGAAAAGTACAAAAAAGCCGCAGAAAAAGCGGAAAAACTCGAAAGACAACGTATCGGTGCAAGAGTCCCCAAAGGAACTAGCACCAGCACAGGTGAAGTCACCACCGATTGACGTAGAGAAAGCTACAAGGAACATAATCTTTGAACCTAACGAAGGTCCGCAGACAGATTTCCTAGCATCTACAGAACAAGAGGTACTTTATGGTGGTTCTGCTGGGGGTGGCAAGTCATATGCTATGATTGCTGACCCTGTGCGCTTCTTAAACAACCCTCATGCAACTATGTTGCTAGTACGTAGAAGTACAGAGGAGTTAAGGGAGCTTATATCTGTTTCAAAACAGCTATATCCCAAGGCAATACCTGGGATTAAGTTTATGGAACGAGATAAGACTTGGATTGCACCATCAGGTGCGACATTATGGATGTCATACCTAGATAGAGATGATGATGTAATGAGATACCAAGGTCAGGCCTTTAATTGGATTGGCTTTGACGAGATGACACAGTGGCCTACACCTTATCCGTGGAACTATATGCGTTCAAGGCTACGTACAACAAGACAATCGGGTTTACCTCTTCATATGAGAGCTACATCCAACCCAGGTGGCCCAGGTCATCAGTGGGTAAAGAAGACTTTTATTGATCCTGAAGTACCTAATAAGGCATTTTGGGCTACAGACCCAGAAACAGGTAATGTTATTGAATGGCCTAAAGGTCACAGTAAAGAAGGTGAACCATTATTCAAACGTAGGTTTATACCTGCAACTTTGTTTGATAATCCCTACTTAGCTGATGATGGTATGTATGAAGCCAATCTATTGTCGTTACCTGAGCATCAGCGTAGACAACTTCTTGAAGGTGATTGGGACATTAATGAAGGTGCTGCGTTCCCAGAGTTCAATAGGCATATACATGTAGTTGAACCTTTTGAGATTCCAGATAATTGGCCTAAGTTCCGTGCATGTGACTATGGTTATGGTTCGTATACTGGAGTTGTTTGGATAGCAGTAGCACCTGATGAACAACTAATTGTTTATCGAGAAATGTATGTATCTAAAGTTATTGCTACTGATTTAGCAGATATGATATTAGATGTTGAACAGTTTGAAAAAATACGTTATGGTGTACTTGATAGTTCCTTGTGGCATAAACGTGGAGATACTGGCCCATCTCTAGCAGAACAAATGATAATGCGTGGATGTAGATGGAGACCAGCTGATAGATCAAAAGGATCTCGTGTCTCAGGTAAAAACGAATTACACAGAAGACTACAGGTTGATGAGTTTACAGAAGAACCTAGGTTAGTATTTTTTAATACGTGTTCTCATACTATATCTCAATTACCATCTATACCATTAGATAAGAAGAACCCAGAAGATGTAGATACTCACGCTGAAGATCACCTATACGATGCATTAAGATACGGAATAATGACAAGACCTAGAAGTAGTTTATTTGATTACGATCCTACATCTAACTCAGGTTTTCAAGCAAGC
>Ga0208645_1000619_pt1 | contig 36271 bp, 34 predicted proteins | sample VirMetDEL_Sep_01_FD_184519 | JGI IMG/M metagenome (GOLD analysis project Ga0208645, IMG submission 184519) | Aqueous microbial communities from the Delaware River and Bay under freshwater to marine salinity gradient to study organic matter... | ecosystem: Environmental > Aquatic > Marine >... | reverse complement strand
CCCCCACCAAGGGCTGCGTTGTCATCAACGACGATGAGAGCGCCTGTAGCGGCCTCGTAGATCGCGTAGTCCCCGAAGCCGGGCGTGGTGTTCGTCGTCGGCGTGATCGGGTAGGGGGAGCCTTGGATGGCGGCGGGGAAGGCGAAACTCGCATTCACTCGCGGGCCAAAGTTATTTGACCCAGAGAGCGCCACTGTGCCGGAGGACACAAAATCATAGTCCGCATCAAGGACGAGGTTATTGACGACTTCTGCTGCTAACGTGCCTGTGCTGGTGTTGAAGGGATGGATCCCAGCGGTGCTAGACCCGGTGGTGCTGACCGTGTTGTTGACGATACGCACGGACCCATCAGCAGTCACGGCGCTGGTTCTTCGCGCAAGAATCGCACCGCCTTGCGCCAAGACTCGGCAGTTCTCAATGACCATCGGCGCAGAAGGTGAGCCGCCGTTCCCAGTCGCGTAGATACCGATCGACCCAGCGGACTGATCGACGATCAAGTTGCGGAGCACAATGCCCTCATCTCCACGCGGCTGCACGCCGTTTGAATCCGTGACAGCGAACACAAGTCCGTCGAACGTCACGAAGCTGTCGTTGATGATAGGAGCGAGCCAAGTGCAGCGAACACCCGAGGCGGGGTCGCCGCCGTGATTGCTTCCCGCCGCGTAGGTCCATGTCACGTTCCTCGTCGCATCGCTCACAAGCGAGCTTGTGAAGCTCACATTTGCGCCGCTCTCCGAGTACGTCCCCGCATCCGCCAAGAACTCAATCCGCTCGTTCTCAAACACGAGGTCCGCGCTCCCGCCGATGTTCTCCACATCAGCCTCAGCCGCCGTGAACGTCGCGTAGTCTCGACCGACCGGCCCGATGGTCCTCGTCAGCACCGCTGTCGCCTGCGCCAGCGCGAACGCACCAGGGTTCGTCGTCGTGCCCGACCGAGTGTCGCCAAGGATGTCGGTCGTCGGCACATCGCTGTTCGAGGCCGGGCCGACGCCGCCGTCGATCACGTCGTTGTGCGGCGAGTCGAGGAGCGCCCCGTTCTTGCCGACGTAGAGCGCGAAGTCACCCGCGCCGGGGTCGTAGGCGGTGCTGGCGGTGATCGGGTAGGGGGAGCCTTGGAGGGCGACGGGGAAGGGTTGCGTGCCCGCTCCGAAGTTGTTCTGCCCTAAAACGGTGGCGGAACCACTGAGCAAGTAGGAGTTGCCCGTGCCAAGAGACAGGCAGTTCACAATTTCAACAGTGACGCCTCCAGTGCTGCTGTCCACCCGGTACGCGGTGCTTCCCGTACCAGATGAGTCTGCTGTGCAGTTGAAAACTGAAAGGTCAACCGACCCGCTGACATTGTTCTGCCAGAGAACGGCATGGCTCCCAGGTTTGATTGTGCAGTTCCTCGCGATTCCTTGGATATCTGTCGCGAGGTAGGTCGCTCGAATCCCCACCCCGCCTTCGAGCGTCAGGGAGTTGAGGTCAATACCAACTGCGTCCATCTGCACACAATGTGCCCCAGTCGTGTAAATCGACAAACCCGTCAATTGTAAGTAGTCGTCTGAGCATAGAGCGGCAGTCGATGTGGCCTCGATTACGGCTCCGTTGCGCCACTGCCCTCCGTGCTCACTCCCCGCCGCAGGCTTGTAAGTCACCTGACGGGTCGCATCCGTTACCAGCGAGCTGCTGAATATCACGTTCTCCGAATACGTCCCCGCGTCAGCCTCAAAGACAAACGCCTGGTTCGTGAACGTGATGTCCTCAGACGGCAGCGAAGCCTCGGCCAGCGTGAACGTAGCGAAGTCTCGGCCCACAGGACCGATGGTCTGAGTCGTGACCGTCGGCGCAACAAACCCGTCAGCCTCGAACGCCCCAGGGTTACAACTCGCCCCGCTCCTCGCCACGCCGTTGATGTCCGTGGTGGGCACGCTTGCGTTTGATCCAGGGCCGACTCCCTGTTGCCACACGTCGTTCCCGGTGACGTTCGCGAGCGAGCCGTTGCTGCCCATGTAGACCGCGTAGTCGCCGGAGCCGAGGGGCGTGCTGAAGCTCGTTGTTGCGGTGATCGGGTAGGGGGAGCCCTGGAGGGCGGCGGGGAATGGATTGGTCGCGCCGCCGAAGTTGTTGGAGCCTGTGATCGTCGTCGCGGTCGGCCCGCTGTCTGTCAGGCAATCTCCACCGCCAAGGGTTACGCAGTTGACGATCTCCGCAGCTTGAGAGCTTGCCGCGTAGGTGTAGAAGGAAAACATCCGGTCGCTTGACAGGTGCGTGCAGTTGACGAACCGCATCGAGCTTCCGGTCTTGTTGCTGTTGAAGACGTACCCCTGCTCGCCCTTCGTGACGCAGTTCTCGAACACGATGGGCGCGGCTGCGCTGCCGCTTGAGAATCCGTCCTCGCTTTTATTCAATGGTTGCGGGCCTTCCGACGAGAAAAGGCAGTCCCGCCAGATATGCCCGACGCCACTTCGAACGGAAGTGCAGGTGGAAGACGCGCCAGATCGCACATTGAACGCAAGGCCATCAAACACGCAGTGGTTCGTTGAGGCGTTGACCATCAACGCGATGTAGCTGGTGACGGCGGTGTTGTCCTGAAGGATTACGCCAGCGCCGAAGACTCCTCCGTGCTCGCTACCTGTCGCGGGTTTGAATGTGACGTTCCGCGTTGCGTCGGTCGTCAGAGTCCAGGCAAAGAGCAGTCCGTCGTAGGTCCCCGCATCCGCCTCGAACACGATGGCCCCGTCGTTGGCCACCAGATCCGTCGAGCCGAACTCCGCAGTCGCGATGCTCTCCACCGCCGCTTCCGCCAGCGTGAACGTCGTGTAGTCGCGCCCGGTCGGGCCGATGGTCTTCGTGACGACGGTGACCACGGATCACGCCTCCTTGTCGGTCGTGATCGCCTGGATCTCGGCCCAGGTCTTTTCGATGCCAGCGTCGTGCGCCTCGTCCTCCGGCACCCAGGTCTCGAACTCCGAGCCCGTTAGCGTGACCTGATACCGACGCTTGCCGAGCTGCTCAGGCGGGTCCTGCGTGTCGTCCTCCCACGGCTCCATGAGCGCGAGCACGTCGGGGTCGTCGTGGTCCTTGTCGCTGATGTAGCAGAACAGGAACCCACTCTCGGTCGGCGTGACTGCCGACCCAGGGTTCTGGTGGCCGTCAAGGATCTGAACGACATCGTTGTCGTCGTAGGTCAAGCCGCCGCTGGGCTTCGCGGTGATGATGAGGGCGTGAGACATAAATCAGGGTGCGGGCGAGGGAGGCCCGGCTTCGGTGTAGTCGAGTAGTTTAAGGGCGTTCAAGGTCGTCGGCATCGTGCCCAGCTGAGGGCCTGTGGACTCGTCAGTCTCTCTGTAACGAACGGCTTCCCAGTTGCCGTCTTGCCCGAAGGTGACGTAGAAGTAGTTCTCAGGCACGTCGTAGTATCCTACCCCGTCTTGAACTTCCGGGGGGTCCTGAGTTTCCCAAGTTGCGTCGTAGTCGTCGCCGCTTGACTTCACAAGAACCTGCCCCGGCAATCCACCCGAGGGCATTTCACCTTCAGTGGCGGTTCTTGCATCAACCTCAGTCATTGCAGGCGCGGCGGCAGCGTTTCCTAGCGAAGTGGACGAAGCAGGAACCACTTTGAACTGCCTCCCTGCCGACACAGGCAAGCTAGTTCTTACAGGAGGCACCTGACCGTCCCGGTAGACGTACACAAAGTCTCCGTCCGACAGAGTCACCGGGGTCGGCCTCAAACAACCCTCGACTCGATACACCCCGCCACCCAGATCGACGATGCTTCGGAACGTGAACATCTCTCCCCGACTGGTGGCTCCTCGCATGACTGAGCTGCTCGCGTTTGATGCGTCGGCTCGCGGCACCGCGTCGGTGAACATGGGCACTGGCGTGTAGAACGTGATGTTGGTCACATCGGTAGATGTCCAGTAGCCGCCGCCTACTCCAGGCACGCTCCCCACGGTCCAGTACGAAACCCCGTCTTCCGACGCGAGCACAACGCCCTGGGTGGCTCGCTTGTCTGTTGGCAGGCGAAGCACCACAATCCCTTCGTTCGTGTTGAACGTGCCCGAGGACAAGTCTGACGTGATAGGTGCTGGGAAATAGCTAGGCCCGCCTACGTCGAAAGTGATGGGATCTTCGTCCAGCAGGAACGACTCAGGGTAGGCAGTGACATCCACCTCTCTGGATTTTGGCTGGACGTTGACCGACAAGATGCGGTGGGCCAGGCTGTCATTGGTGATGGCTGAAACGTCGATCACGTCATTGGACCGAAGCGTCATCGCGTCCCGCATCAGCTTGAACTTCGTGATCGAGGTCTTGGACTGTTCCTCAGACGCTCGACGTGAAGCGATCAGCTGTCCAGCAATAACGTCCCTCGGGGTTCTGAGGTCGTCTCTCTCGACCCCGGAGCGTTCAGCGACCTGTACGTTGCCGTGTTCGTCAGCCTCGATGCTGCGCGTCTGGTACTCCTCGGACGCAGACTTGTAAGTGAAGACGATGGTCTTGGTCGGGTCTGACTCCAGCTTGCGGGTCCTGGCAGGCACCGTTTTCGTCATCAACTCCTGAGGAACCGAAGTCACAGGAGCTGCGGGCCTTCTCAGCCCAAAGACGTATTTGCCTTGCACAAGGTCCCACGTCACATCAATGCCAACCTCCAGCATCAGTGCCGACAGACGCTCTTTGACAGTCGCGTAGTCTTCGACGATCAGGTGGCACCGGATCCCCTCGGTGTCGAGCGTCGTAGCAATGGCCTGAAGTGAGGTCAGATCCCAGCAGCTTGGGTCCAACCCCAGCCCGTGCGGATCCGTGTCGAACATCAGCTGGTAGAGGATATGCGCGGCGTTCGCGCCAGCGTCCCCATCGGCGTCCACGACGTAAGGACAAACCTCACCGACAAAGTTAACTCTTCCGGTTAGGTCGAAGTCGGTTTCTACCACCGTCGTGCCTTGAATGCTCAAGTACGGAGCGAACCGGAGCGCGGGCTGAAACTGCCCCCCTGCGGAAGGAGCGTCCGGCTTTCGAAGCCACATCTCCCCATACAGCCCGCCTTGAACGCTAGCAAACGTCACATCAACCTGGATCTGGTCGGTGGCGTCAATGGTGTTTACGGAGCTGCTCGCACCTGTGGCGAGCCCAAACCTAAGGAAGCACCAACGGGGCCCTAGGTTGAGGAAGTCCGTGACCGTGACATCTCCCTGAATGGTTCCCAGCGTCGGCTGTCCTTGATTTCCACCCGGCCAGTCGATTTGAACTGACCCCGACTCAAGAGATGAAGAGGTTGCGTCCGACCTAAGGGCCACCGTCGCGGTGTGGTCCTCGACGATGATCAAACTCGACACATGGAAGTAGCCTTCAAACCACGAGAAACCGTCTCCGAAGTCTTCCTCGGTAGACCCGCCGGGGGGCAAGTAGCCCGACGCCCCAGGTGCCAAATCTCGGGTCAGCTTCAGAGTCTTGGCAGCAAACGTCCCCTGAGACGTGTACCGGACTCCGTGATAGTTGGTAGGGTCAACCCCAGGAGGGCCTGAGGTCAGAGGAGCTGCCTTAGACTCGGTGCCTTGGGTCGCGGTTTCGGCCCAGTACGTCAGCGCATCGGTCTCCAGGGCTCGATCTTGGTATACCGTATCGGGTGCAGTGAACACGCTGGTGGCGTCGTAGGTCGCCCCGTATGACCTCCCATAAGCGATCGGCAGCTCCGTGCCGCCCACACTACCGGGCTCGTACTTCAGAGCCAAGTAAGCGCCTGCGGCAAGCTCCGTAGAGGCGTCTCCAATGATCCGAATCGAGTTGTTCGGCAGGTTAGGGCTGCTTACATAGTAAAACAGCACGTCGAAGCAGTTCGCTTCGTCGATCTTCCTGGCGTTACGGAACCAAGGGTCTGAGGTGCCTCCCAGGTTTGTTCCGCTCACCGACACGACATCTTCGTAGCTGTCGGTTCCGTCCGCGCCGTAGCGGTTGTTGTCGTTGTACGGACGAGACTCAATATCGACCTGGAAGTTGCCCAGTGTGCCCGCGCCGCCCAGGCGCAACGAAGGCCAGTACAGGTAGCACACAAAGGGGAGCCGGGTCTGCGTAGGAAACCCGCCGCCGACTGGCCCGAATGCGTCCGTCTCAACGGGCTGGTCCTCTTCGCCCCAATAGATCCTGAACGGCCCTGGCGACTCGGGGTCACTGGCCGTCCTCCCCGTAGAGAACTGAGTGCCTGAAGGAGCCTCGTGAGCCCGCACTCCGTTGGGGTATTCGCTGGCCCCGCCAGAAGTAGGCATTGGCCAGATGCGTTCGCCGTTGTACTTGATCTCAAGCAAGCGGTGCGCCGGGCCGACACACACGCCCATCAAGTACGAAGCGTAAAAGACTTCGTTCGTGAGGCCCCCGCCCCCGGCTCCAACCCCTTTGCCGCCTGCGGTAGACTGTGACTCTAGACGAACCTCGCGGTTCCATTCAGAGAGCACTAGCGGCGCTAGCAGGTCTCGCCCGACCAACAGAGGCAGTTGATCCCCCCGCGTAGCCTTGGTGGAGCGAAACTCAGGAGTCTCGGCCTTAGGGGAGTCAGGCTTGAAGATGCTTCGCAGCACCTGACCGACCAAGAAACCAGCCGCCACCTTGGACGCAAACGTGATGATCGTGACGGGATCAGCCATTACCAGTTCTCCTTGCCGGGAAGGCGATAGTGCGAGTGAAACTCAAGCCCCGACAAACCAAAGCTCGTCATGGCAACGCCGTCCGATGTCGCGTGGTAGAAGCGAGGCCAGGGACCAGACAGTATGACGTGGGTCGGACCAGCACCGGGATAGGCGCAGATGATTACGTCCCCTGGCTCCAGCGTGCTGTCGGTCACCTTCTGCACGTCCCACAACCTAGCCATCTTGCGAAGGAAGCTGCGCGAGATTTCGGGTTGATGCAACGCCGCGTCCTCGGGCAGAAGCTCCAGCACAGTCTCGGTGCCGTACAGCTGATCAAGAACGCCCAGGACGAAAGACCTACAATCACAACCTACTCCAGGCTGCTGGTGCCCAGGGCGGTACGGAGTCCCTACCCAAGGCGCGATGGCCGCTTTCAGGGACGCCTCGGCGTCGGGACTGATGGCTTTCCTGGTGAACTGCATCACTGAGCCACGGGCTTCGCGAAGACGGGGTGGTGGTCAGGAATTTCGACCCCGATGCCTCTGAAGTTCTCGGTCTGCCCGAACGAAGTGCAGTTCTGGAGGCCCTTGTTACACCCTGGAGCCACCTGAACAGGAAAGGACCCGGCCTCTTCCCAGTAGGTTGGCACAGCTTGGTTCAGGACGAAGTCGTTGCCCTCACGCCAGTACTTGATGTGAACCCGATGTCCTCCGAAGTCAACGTAACCGTCCTGCCAATGCCCAGGGGGCTTATTGGGGAGCCCCGTGATGGTGATCTCATTGCCTGAAGCCGAGCTTGCCGTCCCGGTCTCCAGCGCATTAGTCAGGTTGAACTTGCAAACCTTGCCTGAGGCGAAATCGTTGCGGCACTTCTCAAGGGCGAGGCTGTCCAAGGCTTTCTCGGTGCGCTGCTTCGGGTTGAGGCAAGTGAGCTTGAACACGCCCTCGGCCCCGTCTGTATTGACCTCGACCGTCAGCAGTTTGCCACAAAACAAGTACGCCCATTCGGTGGCTTCGAGCGTGATGCTCTGATCTTCGATGATGTACTCCACCACCTCGACGGTCACTGTCGGGTGCGAGCGGCCTGAGACCATGTTCAGAAACGGCTGGATGTTGGCCGAAACTGAGCTGAGGGTGATGATGGCGTCATCTTCCTCCAACGAGCCGTTGCGCTCAGGCAGTTCAACCTGAAGCGTCGGCTCAGGCGAAAACGTCAAGGTGTCTCCTTGAGCGTCCTGCACGTTGAAGTTGTTGTGCGTGTCGGCCAGCCGCAGCGGCGACTCCAGCCCGCCCGAAGGGTTGTAGTTGGCGTAGCTAAACGTGACCGTCAATACGCTGATCTGTGACTCGCTCTGTAGGCTCATGTCAGTTCCTCGGGGACCTTGTCCTCACACTCGACGATGGTGAAGGAGACCTCGCAAATATCGCGGGTGATCCACTTCTCCTCCAACGCACCTGAGAACCTACCAGCAAAAGCACGGTGCAGGCAAGGAGTCAAGTTGGTGCCGGGAATCTGAAACACGGTGTTGTGCATGTCCAGGTTCCAAGCAGTCACCCGCCCCGCCCCTCCGACCACAGGACTGCCCGCAGAGATCTCGTTGACGTACCAGTCCCCGTCGTACTGAAAAGCTGTCGCGGTGGTCGTGTTCAGGAAGTCTTGAAGGTTGCCCCCGATCGGTACGACCAACCTAGTGCTGCTAGCCCGCTGTGCTTTCTCGTAGATGACCGTAGGGCTGACAACCCACATGGGCCTAGCGCCGCCCTGGGTAGAGTCGAACGCCTGAAGGATCGAGTACCACTCCTGTCGGGTCACTGTCAGCGACGTGACCTCCATCGACCAACGGGGACGGAACCCCGACATTCTCGTCAAACTGCCCGCACCAGAGTTGCCTGGGCGGACGTAGCTGACTTTAAGCGCCTCTGCCCAGTTGTGGTCTACGGGGAACACTAGGCGGGCCGCGCCGCTCTGTCCTGTGAACGTGCTGTAGCCAGAAGGGGTCGTCCCGGCAGGCTGCGAAGAGGGCATTACGTTGATGCCGGGGTACTCTTCGCCTGAGATTTCCGCTTCGATCACCTTGGCCGTGGTGTACGACGAAGGCACTTCGAGCAACGGCAAACAATCCATCACCGGAACTACCCGCCAACCTAGGGCCAGGGGCGGGTCTACGTCAGTTTGAAACCCTTGCGGGTCGGGCGTCAGCACTAGGCGGTTTGGGTCGCCAGCGGTCATGCTGCCCGGCTGAATTACCGCGTACAGGGCAGGTAGCTCAGTCGTGCCGTTGAGGCGAAGCAGCGGCGTGTTGTACGGAGGCACCAGGAACACTCCCTGTCCTTCAAAGAACCTGCGGGTGTCCAGATCCTCAACGACGATGTACGTCGCTGTCATGTTGACGATTTCAGTCGAGTCACAGTCCAGAGGCAGCTTCCACGACTTGCCCAGACCAAAGCCAAAGAAGTCGTAGGCGTTCGCCAGAGTAGCGGAGATGTCAGGGCTCGTCCGAGCCAAGAACTGCTCAAGGAAGCCTGCCTTGATCTCGTCCGAGATAGCTGAGAAGCTGGCTGCCCGAAGAGGGCGCACGTCCAAGGCTGTGTACTGCTCGCGGTTGCCGAACGTGCTGGCCAGCGTCTCCACTTCATACGAGGTTGAGACCCGGAATTCGTCTTTCCAATTGTGGTGGGCGTAGGCGGGCCTTCCCAACTCAAGCGGCTGAGACTCCATTGTCCGCGTGAAAGCAGACACCGTAGATGTCAGGCTTCGGAACGGCATTAGCGCATAGGACGCTTGTTGAGCATCCGCAGGGCCTGCTGGTTAGTCCGCTTGTTGATCCCTGCCACGAATTGCGGGTTGTCGTGAATGCGCCTCATGCTGCGCTCGTCCGTGACCAGCACCGGGAGAACTGCGGTGCCCTGGTTGGAGCTTGCCAGTTGGTCTGCCGTGCGAAGAGTGCCCGAGGCAGGACCGCCCGTTGCAAAGCCCTTGGGAGCGTTCCTGAGCGACCCGAAGTTCGGCAGGCCGTGGACCCCGCGCCGGAGCTTCTCAAGCGCGTAGAAGAGCCCAGGAGCACGCCGCTCCATCTCGGGTGTGGCGACGTACTCGCCGGGCCGCAGGAACGCCGGGATCGTGTCCCTGGGGTCGCCGTTGTGAGGCGCTGAAGGGAGCGCCAGGGTACTGGAAACTGCACCCGGCCCCGTATGCGCTCCTGCCGTTATCGGTCCCCCAAGTGCATTGGCGGCAGCACCCGTCAGGACCCCGGCCCGACTAGGAGTTGCCGACACACCCAGCCCAGAAAACGCTGCCTGGGCCTGTTGAGCGTACAACGCGGTTGTCAGACTAACGAGTGCAGCCGTGTTCGTCTCCAACGCGATGTTGTTGAAGAGCTGAAGACCGAACAGCTCCGAGAGGCCGTTCAGCAGGGGCTGGAACAGGAACTTGTCGATCACCGCGTTGACGAACTGGTTCGCGAGGTCTTGGCCCAGACGTCGGGCGAGCAGCCCGAAGTCCACGTCTTCACCAGTGAATGCTGCCTGAAGCGCCGTCGTAGCGGCGTTCTTGACCCCGGCTTGCAGCGTCTGGAACGTGCCCGTGAACAGGGTCTGGGAGATCGCCTCGGTAGTCAGTTGGCTACTGAGCGTGTCAATCGCGCCCGCGCCGCCCCGGCCCACGTTGCTCAACGACAGGAGCTTCCGTGTGCGCTCTAGCTGCTTGTCGATTTCCTCGTTCTGGAGCTTCAGGATCTCGGCAGAGTCGAGATCTACCTCGTTGCGCTGTTTCGCCAGCCTCACGAACTCTTTGAACGCCGCGTTCTCCTGAGGGTAGCGTTGGCCAAGTTTCGCCAGCAGTAGTTCCGCAGCAGCCACTCCCTCGTTGCGGGCCTCGACCCGCTTCAAGATCTGCTCGCGCTCGATCAGGTTCTCTCGAATTTGAGAGCCCCCTTCAATGACCTGACGAAGCTGATCCCCCAATGGACCGAACACGGGCACCTGACGCAGACGCTCCGCAGTTTGAAGGTCGGGGCGTTGCTGCACGTCGGCTTGAGCGTTCAAAATCTCAAGCTGCTTGGTGACTAGCTCCAGGCGGTCCTTCTCTCCCTGTTTCAGGTCCGCGTCGATCAGCTTACGCTGCGCCTTCAGTAGCAGCAATCTGCTACTGAAGGCGCTCTGAGTTTTGATCGCCTCGTTGATCTCTTTCTGCGTGCGAAGGAGTGCTTCGTTCTTCTTTTCTGTCTCGACCAGGGCCTCGTTCAGGGATTTGATCACATCCTCTGTGCCCGTGCCCAGAGCGCCTGCCTGAGCAGCCGCCAACTCTCCCTGAAAACCACGGTTGAACTCCCTGAGAGATTTGGCGAAGTCCTCGGCAGTCAGCAGCTTGGAGACTGCTCCGGCGGAAATGCCCTCTCCGATATCTTCCCCGAGCCCAAACAGTTTATTGCTGAGAGAGCGAACCCCTGACGAGATCGCCTCAAAGAGATCGTCAGAGAACCCGTCCAGCCCGACGCCGCCCTCTGGCGTAAGCCCCTCCAAGTCTTCTTTGAACGGACTGACACTGATGAACCTATTTATCTCAGTTTCCAGGTTGCTGATTTGGTCAATGCGCTCCTGAATGCGTTTGTCAATGCGCTCGGATTCAGCTAGGGACGCGCCACGCGCTTTTCTCTTTTGATCCTCGTAGATCCTCAGCACGCGCTGCGCGTTGCGTAGTTCTTTGACTTGGTCTTGGACAAGCTTGGCTTCAGCGGCAAAATTCCCCGCAGCCCCGAACTCGCCGGAGAAGAAACGCTTGGCGATCCCGATAGTGACCTTGAGTCCGTTAGCTGCTGCTTCAAGATTTGCGTTCAGCCCAGGCAACGATGCAGCGAACTTTTCAACTGCAACGATCCCTGCCAAGATCAGTAGCGGAGTCGCCAGGAACGCGGAGTTGACCGCAAGTGCTGCCGCCTTGAGCCCGGCCAAACTGAAAGTCAGCGACCTAGTCGCAGTGACCAGTTTTCCAATGCCCGCAGTGATCTGCTTCGGGGTCAGGAAGATCAGCAACTTGAGAGCTGCCGATGCCGACAAGCTGGCCGTTGCAATCGCGGCAAACGAACTTAGTGCCCTACCTAGCGCACTCCCTGAAAGCTCTTGAACAGCTTCAAGAAGACCAAGTGCGACACTGAACAGGATGTTAAACACCTGCACGAGCGGGGCGAACGCGGTAGCTACCAGTGCCGCAGACTCGCCAAGCTCGAAAAAGCCCTTTGCCAGAAGCCCGATCAGCTCCCCGAATGGCTGACCGTCCCTGCCCAGGATTTCAGTGATCTCGTCGAACGGCTCGACCAAGAACTGGATAAACGTAGCCAGTTCGCGTTGAGCTTCGTCGTTTGAAAGAGCGTCCCTAACCTCAGAGCCAACCCGTCCCAAGGTGTCTCTCAGTTGTTCGGTGCCCGCTGCACCTGCCAACCGGAACGCATCCTCAAGGTCGGAAGCAATGACCGGGAGCGTGTTACGCAGAGCCTCAGAAGCCTCAGCAATACCCGAGAACTTCTCCTGAATAAACTCGAACAGCCTGCCCGCTTCTTTTGCCTTGCGGATGTCCGGGTTCGTAATTCCGAGCGCCGTGGCAATTCGCGTGTCTCGCGGGCGAACGGTGCCCTGAAGCACCGAGCGGATCTCTTCAGCAAGCTGGGTCTGCGGCACCCCGAGAAGCGTGGCACCCTGCGAGAAGAGCAACGCCACCTCGCGGAATTGACTGAGGTCCAAGCCGTTGCCTAGGGCCTGACTGACGTTCTGCTGGTAGATCGTCAGCAGCTGTTCAAACGTCGCGGTTGTGCCCAGGGCCTGCTTGCGGATCTCAGTAATCTCGACCCTGGAAATCTTCAGGGCCTCTGCGTACTTCTCAGCCCCTTGGAGCAGGTTGCCTTGACTGTCAACGATGTCCGAAGCACCTGCCACAAGACCCGCTACTGAAAGTCTCGCAGTCTCAAGCTCATTGCCGAACTCCACAGCGTTCTTGAGCCCGAACTTAACGGCGTCAATGCTTCGCGTAATGCCTCGGTACACTACGAGACCAACGACCACGCCTCGGACGGTGCCCTTCAGGCGATTGAAGAACTCGTTCTGCTTCTTGACCTCCTTGTTGCTGCTCCTGACTACGCGAGCAAGGTCTGCCTGTGCCGAGTTGAATTCGGTCTGAAGTGCAAGACGACCTACCGGAGAGAGCTTCTCGCCCGGCTGCGCCAATCGGTCAGCGGCCAACGACCTCTCCACCTTCGCAAGACGCAGGTTTGCCTTCCGAAGAGCTTGCTCCTCTTGAAGCCTCAGCAACGTCCCTTTCTCGGAAGCGAGCTTGGACTTCTCGCTGGCCAGCCTTTCGTCGGCCTTGGCGACAATCTGAGCTTCAGCCGCACGAAGGGTCTGCGTGGCCTTGAGCTGTCGCGTCTTGGTTCTTTCTATGTCGGCTTCTTGCCGTTGCAGTTCCGCGAGAATGATTGCTCGCTTCTGCTCAAGTTTGACCCTTTCTTGAGTCAGTTGCTTGATCGAGGATTCGCTTGCCTTAAACGCCCGCTCGACAATAGGGACCTTTGTCGCAAACCTTCCCTCCTTGTCTCTTCCCGTGACCGCGCCGGACTCTTTTCTCCTCCGGTTCAGTTCTGCCTGAAGCCTCGACTCGCGCTTAACCTCCGTGATTCGCGCGTTTGTTTCTTTCAGCAGCTGCTTGTTCTGCTGGCGACTCAGCTTGAGTCCTTCGACGTAGGTCTTGCCGCCCTCGTTTTGTGCCTTGCGAAGGCTGACGTTTGAGGTTGCTGTCTTCCTGATCGCCTCGTTGAGCTTGTTCTCTTCCGCGACCAACAGGCGAAGGTCTGCACGAACTTTCTTGAGCCGAGACAGCTCGTCCTTCTCAACCAGGGTCAGGGAGCCCTTTTTGAACCTCCCCTTGGCGTCTCGAACGGCGGTTTCAAGCTGTTTGATCTCACGCTGAACACGGTCGAACTCGTTCTCATTAGCGAACTCGGCGCTGATGATTAGCTTCAGTTCTTCTTGTTCGGCCATGAGTCAGCGTGAGTTCTTCTGGAACTCCTTGAGGCGTTTCTTGATGTCCTTGCCGCTTCCCTGTGCGCCAAGGGCCGTGTTGGAAAGGTGGAGTGCCTGTTCAGACATTTCCGCCTTGGACTCAAGAGCAGCCAGCTCAAGAAGCTGGCTGACTCCCAAGGTGGTCAGGTAGCTGGGATCGCTTCCTCTGCGGGCGAGGTAGGCAACACAGTCAGCGACGGTGCGCCAGGACTGGTCGTTTCGCTCATCGACTGTTTGAGGGTCTCGGCCAGATCTCCGAGCGCGGCGTCGTCCAGCTTCACGTTCAGCATCTGACGCACCGCCCCCGAAAAAGGGCCGAAGACTCCTGCGTTGGCCTTCAAGGCCCCGAGCAGGCACTCGACGAACACACCAGCCCCGCAGTCTTCGAGCATCGTCTTGCCTGTAACGCCGTCGAGGCGCAGAGAGTCCGCGATGAACTCTGACAGCAGCTGCTGGTTGGTCTGACCCATCAGAGCCTCACCGAGTTGGTGGATCGCTTCGGTGCGCTTCTCTTCGTGGTGCCGCGCCAGCTCCGGCGAGACCGAAAGGTGGGTCTCGTCTTTGCTGACTTGCTCGTCTCCCGTCTGGTTGTAGGAGGTCTGGGATCCTGCGTCATCGCGGGGGTTCCGCATGAGCTGCATGATCGCGTCGGTGGAAAGGGTGGCTACGTTGCGGAGCTTCGAGAACATCCCCACGGAAACTTCGTGGAAGACCACTTCTCGCCCGTTCACCTCATGAATTTCGGTGCGGGGCTCCATCCAAGTTTGATTACTCATGGCTACAGCATACTAATGGAATAGGGGGCCAGGGTGAAAAACCCTGGCCCCCACCCTTTCCTCCTCGGGCTCTCGCCCCAGGTGGCTCAGGAGTCCTTCACGTCGTACTTGTGGAAGAACCCTTGAAGGCCAGCACTGCCATCCATCCACGCAGGCTGCTCAACCGATCCCTCCAGGGAGGCCGTGGAGAAGTCCGTGCCGTCAGAGATGAGGTCCACTTCGCCCGAGGGAATGAGGCGCGTCTTGAAGACCTCGACCACGGCGCGGTAGCCCGAGCGGTTGGAGTCCTGCTGCTCGAAGCGGATCGCGATGGCACGACTGGCCTTGGCCAGACCTTGAACGACGGGACGCTTCTGCGGTGCGGAATCGTTGGTGTCGTTGTAGGTCAGCTTCATGCAGACGTTCGGATCGGTGTTGTTGCTAGCAGCACCTGCGATGGTCGCGTAGCTGCCCGAAACAGCCGAGTCCAACAGAGGGCTCCCTTGCGGGATGAAGATCGTCCCCTGGGCCGCGTTGACGCTGAACGCGCCGCTAGCGGCGTTGTATGCGGTTCCGCCGCCGGACGCATCGTTCTCAGTGCCCGTAGCCAGCTCGATCTCAATCGTACTGGCGTCCACCTGGAACAGGTGATGCGTCGGCTTCCAGGTCGGCAGGACAAAGGCAGGATTGCTTCCCGCTCCATCCGGGTCAATGGTCTGAGTCGTCCCTGAAGGCAAGTACGGCACACCAGCGTAGACCTTTCCCGGCCCATCGGACCACAGCTTGTAGGTCCGGCCAGCAACGGTCGGGTCTTCAGGGGGTTCCGCGTAACCAATGTTCGGCAGGAAGATCGCGCCGATCGCCGCTGAGCCAGCGTCAGGGGAATCCTGAGAGATCGCCTCGGCGGCGTAGATCAGCTCAAGGTTGGCGGTGTCGAGGATGTGGTCGAACGTCATCGAGAGGTCGATGTTCGTCTCGACGGCGACTCGCGCGTCACGCACACGCTGCTCACCGCACGACGTGTAGTGCTCGGCCTCGGTGGTGTCGAACGAAAGCTGCGCGGAGCTAACGTCACCGACATCGCGCCAGGGGCCGGGGTTATCGGCGTCGTCCAGAAGCGCGATCTTGACACACGCCCTGGGGATGGACAGGTTGCTGGAGTTCGGGGTTCCCGAGTTGTTAAACGGCATGGGTGTTACCTGACGAGTGTCTCGAAGGTGAGGATCAGGATCGTGCCCTTCTCAGGGTCGATCTTGGGTCGGTAAGGAGACTCAACGTCAAGCAGACGAAGCCAAGCGCCGTTCGCTTGAAGACCTTCATGTGCCAACTTCTCGATGAGTCTGTCAGTGATGACTTGTCGGTCCCACTCTACCGTGACTTTCCAGCGCCAACGACGCCGTTCCGAGACGGAGGAGCAAGACCTGCCCGGCTGGAACTCTTGCACCAGCGGGTGTGCGTACACGCTACGAGGAGTGTCGTAGTTCGTGGTCTGGTTCAGGATCAGCGACCCGTCAGTGTCGCGAGTCACAGACAACCTGGGGACCGCCAGAGACCGGACGTAGTCGTCGATCTCGTTTTGAAGGGCGATCTCCCTACTAGTCTCAGTGATCTCTACGACAGGCGATGCCATAGACGGTGCTGGGTGTAGGAGGAAACGGGACCATAGTGCGTGGTCGAGTTGGTCAGGTGACCATCACGCGAGGTCAGCAGAGGCGCTTCTTTGTCGGGGCCAAGCATGACTGCTCCGACCCCGCTGATCTTGCTCGCAGAAGAAAGCTCATCCACCTTCTGGGCCGCACGCATATCCGACAACAGGCGGCGAGAGATGTCATTGGCCTGGGCCTCAAGCTCCATAACGAGCTTGGCACGCTCCTGCGGATTGGACAGACGGAACGGAGCTTCGCGCTGGTAGGTGTCCAGCATCGACCCCGAGTCATCCATGAACGCAGAAGGCAAATCAGGCAGCAGGAAACGCTTCGTGAGCACAACCTCAAGCTGCTGCGCTTCGACCTTCTGGACTTCTTCCCGAGTGGTCGGGCTGTCCGTTGAAGGCAAGGCTGCGAGCGTCGCTACAGCCCCGTCGCCCAGGACCCGGATCATTAGCGTCCGAGCCCTGAGCATGGCGTCGTTGAGGATGTCGTCAGCGGCGTCGGTGTCGATCAAGCCTCCGAGACGGAGAGATGCCTTGAGCGTAGCCTTGTCGGCCACAAACAGGGGTGTCGCGGAAGCTGCCATCGAGATCAGGTTGCGGGAGTGATGTCGCCGCCAAGCGTGTGCTCGGCCTGCGAGGAGGAGCCTTTGCCACGGTCAGACTGAAGGATGTCTTCAAGCTGGCTGCGGCCCATGTTGCTCAGGTGTTCCTCGGACATGCCGGGGATCGCCTGCTTGACGGTTTCACGAAGCTCGTGATCCGACTTCTGGTCAAGGTAACGCTGGTCGTATCCCAGCGCAGTGCTTGAGTCGTTGATGAACAGAGCGTCGTCATCAACGCGCTCGGCCTTGGTCGACGTCCCGATAGCAGCGGCGTTGCCGATTGCTTGGGGCGCGGTCATCACCTTGTTCTTCTGAACATCCACGACCGTCTCGACTGTGCTGGGCACCAGAGTGCCAAGTTTGATCAGACGTTGGATCTCAGCAGGCTCGGTGATACCTACTGAGTGAAGCTGTTCCTGGTTGCGGATGACTTGATTGTGGGTGAGCAGAACCTTGCCTTGGGCAAGAACGGTGCCTTTGACCACATAGAAGACTTCGTTGGACATGAGAGAGAGGGGGAAAGGGGTGTGGGAACGAGGGGCAGTGCTTGAAAGCACCACCCCTCGCGTAGCAATCACAGGCAGATGAGCTTCGCGCAGAAGTCAGGCCGGAACGGAGCGACCAGCGGGCGCGTCTGAACCATCATCTGCATCTCGGAGGGGTAGTCCACGGACCACGACTTCGAGTACAGCTCGGTGTTGATGGCGCGACCGGGGGCCTCCTTCATGTCGTACACCGGGGCGTAGAACTGACGGATGTCAGCACCCTGCCCGACGTGCATGAAATAGATCGAGTTGGCGTCCACGAGCGGGACCGAAGAGCCACCGAAAAGGGTGACCGAGCGGTTGTACTCCCAGAAGTCGATGCCGTTGATCCGACCAATCGGGGTCACCGCGCCCTGCTGGGCGTAGGGAGCCGTCACGTCGATGTACGAGGTCTGACGGAACTCGTCCAGGTTGCGGTTGTCGAGCCGCGCGTTGAACTTCTGCGGCAGGTCCTTGCGGATCGCAGCAGCAGCTTCAGGACTACAGATCGCCGTGTTGACGCTCAAGTACTCCTTATCAGCGACAAGCTGCTTGATCGTCTGGATGTCCTCGATGGGCTCGGCGGTCGTCTCGTCCCACTGAGCACCACCCGTCAGCGTGACCGTGAGGTCCGCACTGCGACCGAAGTCGTAGCTGAAGGCGTCGTAGTTGGAATCCGAGTACGTCACCGTGCCGTCCGACAGCATCCGGCTGACCCACCACTCAAGGGTGTTCTCGATGCGACGAACCATGTCCCGCTGGTAGCGGTCCACGCGCGCGGCAAGGCCGTTCGACTGAGTCGTGGCGGCGCTACCGTTGACGAAGATCTGGTCACCGATCGAACGGTCCTGCGCGATGTCGCCCGAGTGGATCGACTTCCGCATGGCGATGTTCGGGATGTCCATCGCAGTCATCGAGCGCGTGCGATCACCAACGAAGACCGCAGCGGCCTCAGTCGGGATGAACGGAGCGCCTTCGCGCCCGAGCTGCTCACGACCGAACTCGATGCTGTCCGTACCGGGGAAGACCGGAGAGACAGGGTCAACGAGAAGGCCCTTGAGAAGGCCCGCAGGCTCTTCGATGTTGAGGACGTTGGCGGTGAGGTATGCCGTCTTGAGCACGTCAATGCTCCGCATACCCTGCATGTCAAAAGAGGGCATCAGGCAGCTCCTTCAAGGTTGAGGATGAAGAACCCCTTCGCTCGCATGCCCGTCTTGAGGGCAGCGTCGAGGTTGGACTGGCTTTCACCAGCAGGGAGGACGACTTGGTCGGCGGGCACTTTGCCCCCGAGGATGACGACGCCGATGGTTTCACCAGCGGCGAGAGTCTTGACGAGTCCGGTCTCGTGGAGACTGAGCCCAGTCTGGCCCCCAGCAAAGGCGTCAACGGACTGCCCGTTAGTCCACACGCGCCAACCAGGGGTGCCAGTGGCGTCGTAGACCAGGGGCGTCAGGAACGGGATCAGGTCGCCCTGGTTCGTGGAGCCCCCGGTCAGCGTGGAGTCGTCGATGCGCGTGTCCACGACCACGGTGCCCTTGTCGAAGGTTCCGCCGCCCGTCGTGACGAGCGCCGCGAAGACGCCCTGCTGCTGGTGAGTGATCTCAAGATCCTTGGCCGCGTAAAGCGTCCGGGTCTTGATCATGTTGCGTTCTTGAAGAGCCATGTTCTTCTACCTCAGCGGCGGGACCGCTTAAGAGCCTTCTCGTTCGCAGCTTCGTGACGGGGGGCAAGCTCCTTCAGGAGCGAGTTGAGTTCCGACTCGAAACCGACCTCTTCCGGTTGCTCGACAGTGCGCTCGCGAAGAGATTTGCGAGCGGAGCCCTTGGTGCCGTCTTGGCCGTGATCAGCCTTCAGCTTCTCCAGCTGCTCGATGTACGAATCGAGTTCGTCGAGGTCGAGGGAGGCGATGTCGCCGTCCTCAATCTCAAACTGCTTCTGAAGGCCACGGACAGCGGCATCGAAGCGGTGCTTGCGAAGGGCCTTGGCGTCGGACAGGTCGAGCTTCTTCTCGACCGCCTTTTCCACAGGCGCTTCCTCCTTGGTGAGCCCTTCCGCAAGTCGCTCAACGACCTCGGAAAGACCTTTGATGGCGTCCATGACGCCGTCTTCGGGGGTGGTATCGGTCATCTGAGTTTCCTCAGGGGCCTCCTTAGGCTCCGGGGTTGTCGTCGCTGACTTCAAGAGAGCCAGCTCAGAATCGGACGGCTCCTCCAAGGAGTAACCATCCGGGGGAGAGGTCAAACTCAGTTCAGCAAGATTGCCTTCCCGAGCCTGCTTTCGAAGCTCTTCGTCGAAGAGCTGTACGGTCATGGCCCACGACCCGTCGTGCGGGATTTCGCGGCCCAAGTGGTCTGTAGAGGGGAAGCGGTCGTCCTGGCCGTTCATGATGAACGACTCAACAACCGCCGCCTTGGCCTTGTCGAGGCTGTCCTCCTGGTGCATCAGGTCCAAAGACATACCCGAGCTTCCAAAGCTGTGGCACGCCTTCTTGATGCTGTCGCGGTCCATGTAGTGCCCGTGGGCGTCCACAACCATCGGGGCATAGACAATCCCGTAGAGCAGCCCCTCTTCAGGAGCAGACTTCATGATCGGAACCAGATTCAGTTCCTCTTCGCCTTCCTTACTTTTGAACAGGCCGGGCGTGAGGTTTGCCCCTTCGTCAACTAGAGCCACGCGAGTGACTTTGCTGACGACGATCTTCTTCGGTTTGACTGCCATGAGTAGACTGACTACGAGTAGGCTAACCAAAGATCAAGTGGCCTACTTACATTATGGAAGATCGCACATCTAGCAATAACCCTTTCGAAGACGGCACTGCCGCTTTTGGAGGTAGCTCAACTCCTTGGGTAGCTGGCGACTTGGTCTCTAGCAAAGAGCCTCTTCGCAAGACTCTCTACAAGGTTCGCGACCTTCCGGGGCAAGAAGCCAGCGGGCGCAAGACCCAAGAGTCTGGCAAGGTTCTGCATCCGTTCAACATGGAGCTTGCTGACTCCATGATCGAGGTCAGTCCGTACCACGGGTCGTGTCAAGCGACTCTGGTCAGCGCGACTGTCGGGTGCGGGCTGGGCGTCATCGACGAGGAAGCTACGGCGCAAGCCAAGGCCGGACTGGCCCAGAGCAGCACCGCCGACGCGGCAGGCAAGCTGCCCGTCATTGACCACGAGCGCACCGAGGAGCTGTACGACACGCTCGACTCGATGTGCGAGCACGACTTCGACCACCTGATGGCCCAGGTTGCGGGCAACTACTGGGGCGTGGGCAACGCCTACATGGAGTGTGGACGAGACTCTGACGATCAAGTGTCCTCGCTGTACTGGTTGCCTGCCCCGGACGTGTACCGCACGCACTACCTGGACAAGCGCCGGGACCGATTCTACTTCACGCTCTTCAACGGCTACAACGATGGTGAAGTGCTCTTTGCCCGCTGGCGCAAGATGCAGGAACTGCGAGCTGCCGACGAAGTCAGCCTTGAGCGCCAAGAGATCCTGAACGAGGTCGTGGACTTCACTCGACCCACCACGCGCTGGGAAGGCTACGGAGCGCCCCACTGGCTTGCTGCCGTGCCGTACATGGACGTGGACGTGCGTGCTCTTCAGCGCGTCAGTGACTACATGTTTAACGGGGGCATGCCGCAGAACATGCTGTTCCTGGGCGGCATGCCGATCAACGGAGAGCAGCTGCTGAAGATGCGCGAGGTGATGTCCGGCGCATCTGGCTCGCGCCAAGGTCAGAGTGCGTTGTTCACCATGCCCAGCTCTTCCAAGGACCGTGCTTGGGTCGAGCACATCAAGGTGGGCGACTCCGTTGAGGGCACGGGCTTCCAGGATATGCACGGCACGATCAACCTTTCGGTTGCTTCAGCCAATCAAGTCCCCCCTGTTCTGGCAGGCATCACGACCCCTGGCAAGATGGGGGCGGCGAACGAGATGGCTCAGGCCATCATGACGATGCAGAGCAACGTCATCTCGCCTGTTCAGAACTACCTTGCCAAGCGGCTGAACCGCACGCTGTTCTCCACCATCGGCGGGATTCGTGGCTTTGCTGGAACCAAGGTCCGCTTCAAGACGTGGCACGAGGCGATGGACATGGCGGCTCTCAACACCGTGGCGCGTCAGCGCGAACAAGTGGCGGCTGCTCCCGACAGGGATCCCGACGAGGGTCTGAGGCGGTAGATGCCGCGCAAGTTTGTAGATCGTCTGGAACCGGGCCTTCGGCAGGCCACGGACCAGATAGCGGACTTGTACGTCGCGAACCTCGCTGCTGAAGCGGGCATCTACTCGACCACCCTGGCAGAGAGCTTCTTCAGGACACCTCTTCAGCCAACTCCAAAGGGCTTCTCGTTCCGAGTCGAAACGCCGTTCTTCTGGGCGAACATCATCGACCGAGGCCGAAAGGCGGTCACGATTGCACCTCCCCGCAAGCTGGCGTTCTTTGCGAACCCACTGGAGGACGACCCAAGGCTTCGCGGAGGGTATCACCGTACCTACGAAGAAGCCTCAAACTCCAGGCTGAATATGCCGCCGGAGGAGTTCAAGCGAGCGGTTAAAGAAGGCAGGCTGATCCTGACCAACTACGCCGCTCCTCTGACCCCGACCAACTTTGTGATCAAGGCCAAGGGCAGGTTCAAACGAGACGCTGCGGAGATCCTGGGCCGAACAGCCAGGACCACCGCCCGCAGCTACCTCAAAGAGATCACGAAGGACATCCGCATCAACATCACCCTCTAATGAAGCTCGAAGCAGTAGAGAGGCGAGTGCTGGAGAAGTTCTGGCGGCTTGCGGAGGTCGGCTGTTGTCTTGTGTCCGAAGACGGCAAGTTTATGGCCGTCAACCAGAAGCTGTGTGAGCTGCTGGAGTACTCGCAGGTCGAGCTTGAGGCTCTGACCTACCAAGATATCACGCACCCTTCAGACGTGATGGCGACCGTGGCCATGAAGGATCAAGTGGCGCGAGGGGAGCTGAGTCACTTCCGCATGACGAAGACCTACCTCAAGAAGAGCGGCTACCCGGTTCAGATCGACTTGGTCGTGTGGCCCATCAAAAAGGAGGACGGCAGCTTTGAGTTCTTTTTGAACCAGATCGTCCCGAAGGTGAACGTCCACTCAGGCAAGCGACGGGCTACGGACTGCCAAGACGTTCGTGTGGACAGCTCGATCGTGATCACGAGCTTCTTGCGAGACAACAAGAAGCTGCTGGGGGCGCTGACTGCCTTGCTGGGGGCCGTGGCAGCTGCTCTAAGCGCCCTGGCGCACAAGCTGATGGCTGGGGTCTAGACGCCCTGCCGAGGGCGTCCACGGGCGTGCCAAAGCGCCATGCCGACAGTGTCGATTGCGTCGTGGTACTGCCGCTTCGTGATTCGCTTGTGACCTACCAGCACGGAGTCGAAGTGCTCTTTGCTCAGGTCGGCGTCAGGCAGGTAGTACTGGATCAGCCGCTCGCGGCGGATGTCTTTCTTGGTAGTGGACCAACCACCCTGGCCTGTGGGTGCCCACTGGATTTCCCTGCCCAACGCTGCCGCGAGAGCCCCGGTGACCATAGCTAGGTCTCGGATGTCCTCCTTGCGGACGTTCCGTGCTTTGAAGTGCTGAGTCTCGACCAGCACAACCTCGAAGCGGTCGTAGGGCTCCTGGGGAAATAAGGAGGCAATATCACAGCTGGTCAGCATCTTGACTGTGTCTGTGACTGCGTCCAGCCCCTTTCTCAGAGGCTTCTTGCGTTCTAGAAGCCCTACCTGCTCGACTCCCTGGAGCGCACCGTCGTCGGACCACGACGTGGATGTCCACACAAAGTGGTGCAGCCCTGGGTCAAACGCGACTATCCGCACGGCTCAATCGTAGCCCCTACGCGGCCTTGACTGCTTGCGGGACTGGTAGTCCGAATTGAACGCCTCGCGGCGAGAATCCATGATGTGCAGCGCCTGGACTTCCAGGTGAGCAACATAAGCCGGGTAGTTGTCACACCAGTCTTCGTCTACTGCCTCCACGCCCGTCATGAGCTTGATGGCCCTATCGACCATGTCTCGCCACGGGTCCAGCAGGTTGGCGTGCTTGAGGTCATGAAACATCTTGACCTCGTCGGGACCCCACTCAAGGAGAGTCTCTTCGTCTTCGTTACTCATTAGAGAATTGGTTTGTCGGCAGGAACCAAGCGCCCCTGCTCGTCGAATGTCTCAGGGGCGAACTTGTCCCAGCGGTACATCGCCGCCGATTCTACGGTCATCGGAATGCCTGTGAGAACCTTATTTACGCCTTCGCACATAAGGCGCTCGATCTCGTGCCGCATGGATTCCGTGCGGTCGAAGTCTTCGTGCTCGGGCAACTGGTACAGAAGTTCGTCGTGCAGGAAGTCCACGAACACCGCGCCGTAGGCGGCGCTGTCCTGCGAAACGTCCCGACTGGCCCGAACACAGTCGAAGACTGCGTGGCCAACGCCCTCAGCAGACGGGGGCTGGAGCAGCAAACCGTTCGCGGCCACGGTGTACACGCAGTTTCGTCGGACCATTCCGCCAGGAGTGATGACCATGTACCGGGTCTGGCGCTCGCCCTCCTGGTCGTAATGAGAGAACTCCTCATCCACGAGCTTCGTTTTGAAGACGTTAAAGGCTTCTGACCACTCGGGGAACTCGGCACGCCAGACTTCACGGGCTGCAGTCATCTGATCCAAGGTGATGTGCGTCAGGTTGTACGGCGGCGCGTGCGCCGTCACGAGAGCAGTCGCAGGACCCATGCCTCCCCAGTTTCCCAGTCCGGTCGGCTTGGCTAGGGTGCGCCACATCTTGAACAGCTTGGGGTCAGACTTCTTCAGGGCCTCGAAAGCGGCATAGGCTTCCATGCCCTGCGCCCCTCGCAGGTCCATCGGGACGTTCTCTCCCAGGTCCCTCAAGAGCGCGGCACCGAGGTACTGGTGCGGGCACTTGCCGTCCCGAAACAGCTTGACGAGGACGCTGTCAATCCCTTCCTGAAGGCACCGCCACGCAGCGCAGCGCAGCTCCAGGGCACCGTAGTCGGTTGAGTAGAGGATGTAGCCAGGGTCCGCGACCAGGGCCACGCGAATGCGCGGGTCAGGGTTCTGCCCATTCATCGACGGGTAAAGAGTTCCGGCGAACGAACCAGTGCGCCCCGTCGAGACCAACTCTTTGAAGTTGAACCGCATCCGGTCTGTCACTTGGATGTCCATCGCTTCCGCATTGAAGCTGTCGCTCTGCGCCTCCGTGGACTTCGACGCTTGAACCATTGCCTTTGCTTTAGGCATCCCGTTGCCTACGTCCCAGAAGAAGCGATGGACGTAGTCCGTTCGCATCTTGATGACTGCTGCCCTTCGTGCGTACTCCGCTACGGTCTCGTCAAAAGGGACCAACGGCGTGAACACCTTCTTGTTAGTCGAGACCCACTCAGGGTGCTGGTCAAACTTCTCGTCCACTGCGGGTAGAGACTTGACCCGCTCCCCGAACATAGCGTCGTGCTCTGAGACGCCTTTGTCCGTCAGTGCCAGCTTGAAATTCGGTGCCTTCCTGGCGGCGGAAAGCATCAAGTCTTGGAGCTTCTTGCGCTTGAGCACCTCACGTTTTGCTGCGGCGAGCTTAGGGGGACACTCGCACGTCTTTGGGGTCTTGCAGCCTTTGACGTGAGCCTTGGCACCGTTGGCGTAAGGCACCGGAGGCTGCGGGGGGATGATGATTTCCTGCTCGATCAAGTTCGGGAAGTTTGAAAGGTCAAGCTCAGTCTCAACCTCGTCTTCCACACAGAGGACGCGCTCCTTATCGACGCGCATCCCGTTGTAAGTCATCCAGCCAAGGGCGAGATGCTTGGCAGCTCGCTTCCCCGCCAGTCGTAGTAGGGTTTCGCGCCCAAGGGATTTGTCTGATCGGTTCAGAAGGCGCTCCAGGATGACGATCAGGTCAGCAGCGTCATCCATCGCGTACCTGACGAACTCCTCTTCCCACTCGCCTACTGGCACCCCGTCTACGAACGAGTACTCCGTGCGGACGCTGCTCTTCTTCTCTTGAGCACGGTCTTTTCCCAAGTACCACCGGGTCAATGACGCTTGGCTGTACTCTGCCTGACGGTTCGGATCATCAAACGGCGTGCTGTCAATGTCGCCCCACTCGGCCAAGGCCAGCATCTTGTGCATCGTCAAGATATCGACCACGCGGCCTTGGGCGTAGGCTTCCCAAATCAAGGGCTCCAGCAAAGGCTCCCAGAGCGAGAGAACGATCATGTCGAACTGCGCGTTGGCCAGCACGAACTTCGCCTCTGGGTCTGCCAGGACCCCTTGCAAAAACGAAAGGAGCTGGTCCCGGTCGCACTTGGCGCTGGCGACCCAGGCACGAACTCGATCAGAGTCTTGCCATGAGATCTGAGCGCAGACCATTTGCGGGTATGGGTGCGTTCCTGAAATAGGGAACGTCTCTGTGTCGATGCCGTAGAAGCGCATAGCAACCTCAAATAGAAACGGGGGAAGCCCCTACCAAAAGCTCCCCCCTAGACCTCAGTCTGCCAACTGAGTCCTACTTCGTGACAAAGTACTGAGAAGGAGATCCGAGACCTTGCGCGGCCCTACTGCCGGAGGGTCGAGCGAGGAGGTCAAGCTCAGGGTTCGTTGCGAAGTGAGCATCGACTTCCGCGTCGGAGACGATGCCGTCCCAATCGAAGATGTTGTACGGGCGGTTCGCCCTGGACATCTTCTGAGTGACTCGCGTCTTGAGCGTCACCCCAGCGTAGGTCGCCGGGTTGTTGAGCACGTCGTTGAACGAGTTGGTGCGAGTCTGGTTCGGGTCCGAGATCTCCTGGAGGCAAGCCAGGAACTTGCGGATGGTCGGATAGAAGCCGAACTCGTTGCTCTTCACCAAGACGCAAGCGCGGGTGACGCCCGGAGACTCCCCGGTGCCGTCAGCGGACAGGTTCTTGGTGATCACACCCTCAATGATGGCCAGCATCGCGCCGGACTTCTGAGGGTCTTTGGACTGGCGGTACTCGACCTTGGTCAGAGTCCACCAGTAGGTGCCCGGCTGGAAAGTCGGGCCGCTGCCTTGCATGACCTGCTTCGAATCACCTTCGGAAAAGTCGAAGCTCAGGGGCTGCGGTTGAGCAGCCATCTGTTGCGGGGCGTTCGGAGGAAGGGTGGGGGCGTTCTCGTTCATCTCTATCTCTAGTCTCGTGGTTGTTAGCTCAGGCACATCCGAACCTACGGAGGTACTCCCTTGCTACTGATGGTGCCAAAGATTCTACGTTCGGCACCTTGCTCCTAAGCATCTCGGGCGGGGGCAGTCGCGGAGGCGGATCCCATGCCGCCAAGATAGCTTTGTGATCATTACCCAAAACTTGGTGGGTAAACGTCGCCTCAACGAGGCACGCTCCGAGGGTATCGTGATCGGTTCCTTCCGTCAACACGACCTCAGCGTAAACCTCCTCGGCCTGCTGCCCCTGGCGGTGCGTGCGGCCCAGGCTTTGCTCAAAGTACGCTGCCGAGCGGACGACCTGGGCGTAGACGTTCGTGTGGAAGTTGTGCTGAAGGTTGAGCCCGTGAGCGCAGCGGCCCAGGCTCAAGACGAAGACGCAGTTGCGGTAGCTCTTGTCGTACAGCAGGTCCATGTTGCGCTTCGCGTGACGAGGACTGACGCCGTAAGTCTCCAACCCGGCCCCTTGCAGCTTCTCGATCAGGCGATCCACCACTGCGTGGTTATGTGCCCACACCAGGGTGCCCGTCTTTCGGTCCTTCACGACGCGCTTGACCCGCGAGACCACGGCGTCCAGCTTCCAGTCGCAGACCATGACGTAGCGGTGATCTCTCTCGATGCGATGCTCGAAGTCAGCTGCTTGCCGTTCATGCCACCCTTGGACGACCGCAGAGTCGATACCCTGCGTCTCTCCGTTAGCGATCTTCTGGCCGACCTGTAGGTCAGAGTCAAAACCCAGGGGGCTGGACCGCACCCACGGGAACAGCACAGAACGGTACGTCTGGTCTGCTTCAAGGTATCGCTTCGAGCGATCAAGCAGCACCTCCGCTTCTGCGACTGAGATTTCCTTGCGTCGAGATACGACCTCAGCCTCTGGCCAGAACGGGTCGTTGTAGAACCCGCAAGACAGCTCGGCTGAGATGTTGTAGATGTGCATCGGCGTAGAGACCAACTCGCCGTTCGGCTTCATGCCTAGGGTCTCCAGGTTGTGCTTCATCTGCTGAAGCTCGTCCCAGCCCTTTGCCCCAGGATCGTCCGGCACCTCGAAGTGACCGATCTTCAAGTCGGCGGCGCAGGAAGCGTCACCTCCCGTGATCACGCCAGGGGCGCTCTTCAGACGGGCCTGAAAGGCCGCTCGTGCGCCTACGGTGTCTCGCGTGAACTTCTCGTCAGGGAACTGGATCTCGGCCCAGGGAGGCAACCAGGAGCACGCAAGGGTGATGTAGTTGTTGCCGTCTGCTGCCATCGTCTCGTCCCACTCGTCGAGGTTCTGAGAGTTCAATGGCAGCGGCGCGTTCTCACCCATCGCTTGACGCATGAGCTTCCAGAAGTCCTTGAGCCGCTTCTTTGCCATCGTGCCAGACAACGCGCAGAACTCGACAGGACGACCCTGAGCTTGCTCGATCTCCTGAAGCACGCCCCAATACCTCTTTGAGCGGGCCGAGTCGTTGGCCAACGTATGGGCTTCGTCGGCAATCACCAGCGTAGGTGAAATGCCTCGCATGACTTCCAGTCCGTCGAGGTTAGACAGCGCCGTGTACGGCACGATGTAGAGCCCCGGACGGTCCTTGCTGATGATCTTGGTCCGCGCGGCCTTTGACTTGCCGACAAGGCTGTACCAGTTGTACCCCAGCGGCATTCGCTCGCGGACCCAGGGCAGGTCTCGCTGAATGAGCTGGTCGCCCAGACTGGGCGGGATTAGCAGCATGGCCTTCTTGTGCCCACGGAACTTGAAGCCGATGTGCGGCACACACAAAGAGATCAAAGTCTTGCCGCCGCCCACGGGGATAGGCGCGAAGAAGCCGCCGTACTGCTGGTAGCTCGCCAGCGCCCACGCCTGCTCCAGCTTCAACGTGAACGGTGAGCCGTCCGGGTTAAGTGGAGCAGACGCGAGCGTGACGTGCTTCGAGTACTCCACGGCCCACTCTTCGGTGGGACGAGGCATCACAGGCAGCTGCGCTATGCGTTGGTTGTCCTGCTGGAGAGTCCTCATCGAGAAGCAGTGCTTCGAACGACCTTGCCCGCGTGAGCTTCGAGCATCCCTGCCAGCTGTTTGATCTCGTAGATGTCGCTATTGACGTAGACAGCTTCCTTGTCCACAGCGGCGATCACGTCAGGGAGACAAAGCTGCTGAAAGTCTCTTCGCTTCCATGTGTCAGCCGCCCAGTAGCTCTCTCCAACGCGCTCCTGGTACAGGTCGCTGATGACCTTCAGTGCGGCTGAGAGTTGCCACACCTTCTCAATGCCTCCTGAAGGCAAGCAGTCGATGTACAGGGTGAACGCCTTGGGCGGGCGTCCCTTGCCCTTGTAGCCTTCCTTGCCGACGACCTTCAGGCGGTCTCCAAAACCTTGGTCAGGGACCTCGACGGGAGCGGCGGGCTCAGGACCCGGCGTGGGCTCGGGCTCCGGCTCGGGCTCGGGCGCGGCGGCACGAGTGTGCTCAGGGGCATCGTGCCAGACCTCAAAGTCACCTTGAGTGTTCCAGCCCCATGTGTAGTTCATGGGCAGGATGCCCGTGATGGTCTGGCAGTGAGGGCACGCACTGCCGTTGATCTGAACGCCTAGTCCCCCGCACACAGGACACGCCGGAGCAGCCCAGGGGGCTTTGCCTCGTGCTGTCTCAAGGTTCGGCTTGGCTACAGCAGGAGCTGAGTTAGCCAGGGGAGGGGGACCGGAAGCGAGTTGAGGCGAGGTAGGGGTGGGAGGGTTCATGCGTAGTTGAAAATCAGAAATGGATTCGAGGTTTGAACAGATGCCTCGATAGACACAGCCGCCGTAGGAATCGCACGACGACCAATTCGGAGTGACCTCTTCCCAATCGGGAGAGGCGTCCCTCAAGTCTAGCATCTCCTGAACGGTAGAGCGGAGGTAGCTCCGCATTTCTTCGGTCCTGTCTTTGGAGATGAACCCTTGCACCTTTTTTGTGCGGGGGTTCAGGTAGTCCTTGATGAAGATGTTGTGCGCGACGTGAACTCCGTCCTCGATCTCATACTCGTCGCACATCCAGAGCGCGTAGATCTGAAGCTGGTAGTTGTCAGCGATCGTGTCTTCGTTGACGGCCCACCTGAGGGACTTGGTGGTCTTGTGGTCTTCGAGCGTGGCCAACGGGGCGCTGTGGTAGTCAGCCAGGGAGGTGAGCCAGAGCAGGCCCTGGTTACCGTCCAAGGGGAGCCAGAACTTCTTCTCGACCTGCCCCTCGGGAAGCCGCACCACGGTGCCGTTAGAGATTCCCTCTCGCACCAGGGCTTTGACTAGCTCTTGATCGGGCTCGTCGATCTCGTTCCAGCGCCCGTCTCGGTCTTGGTACTTCCACCACTCGTGGGGAAATAGATCGACTTGGTTGCCGGGGGTCTGGTTGTACAGGACGCTGCCGGAGCCATAGTTGCCATGCTCGTCCACAGGTTGGTCAGGGAGCTGCCCCGGTGCCGGGACGGTGTCCTGAGGGCACAGCAGCCAACGCTCCACACACAGGTGCAAGATCGAACCGATCCTAAACGCGGCGTTAGCGGGCTGGGGCATCCCGGCAACGCGGGTCAAGTACCACTTGCGCTTACAGTCCTTCCACTCCTTGATCGAAGTTGTGGTTGCAACCATCGCGCCCTTGGGCGGATCAAAGCTATCACTCTTATAGTCCAAGGTCTCGTACCTCCTGGCACTCCTCGATCAGCTCCTGCACTGTGTGGTCGATCCCCGGCGGCAGGAACTCGCAGAAATGCGAGAGCGCCTGGAAGTCGAGTGCGAACCATCGCCGCTTGCCTGACTTGGTGGGTGACTCGACCCACTGCCCCTCGACCTTCTGCATGGCAGTGCCTTGAGTAGCACTGACTCCGCACTGGTTCATGACCGAGCCAATGGCTTGCTTCATGTGGAACCGCTGCGAAGTCGTCGCTTCCTTGGCCCCAAGAGCTTCCATCAAGGCCCCGCGCACAGCCAGGACCTGTCCCGAGCGATCCATGATCGCGTAGTTGTCGTTGATCATGCTCGACCGGAGGCACTTCGACAGCTGACGGACCACGGCGGCGATCATCTGAATCTCGTCCAGAGATTGCGAAGACTCTGCGGTCCCCATCGCCAGAGTGTTCGACACGAGGCGCATGCCTCCGGGCTCCGCGAGCTTCTCATACTCCGAGAAGATGGGCTGAAGCTCCTCACGGTTCTGATTCATCCACGCGATGTGCGCGGCGACTTCCGAAACCACGTCGGCCCGGCCCCTAGCATTGTCAAACAACCACTCGCGGCAGTACGGGTTGACCTTGAGCAGAATGCTTCGACGAGCCAGGGCGTCTCGCTTGTCTCGGTCGGAGTGCGAATTGTGGGACTGCATCAGGTCGTCGAAGAACGCCGACGAGTTGTTGAGCACGACCACGCGCCAGGGGTACTGAAGCCCCCGCGCGTCCTTGTACTTCTCGTGGACCTCGACCTGCTGACCCGACAGTACGTTCAGGAACTCGCCCAAGGCCCGCTTCATCTGCCCGTGGTTGCCGTAGGAGATCGGCTGCACGTCGTCGTAGATCAGGATCAGGCCCTTGGCGTAGTGCGAGTTGTAGTTGCCCCCGGCAGTGCTCGGGCGAGCGGTCGCCGCCTGCATCTCAATGGCGTTGCCCAGGAGAGTCTTGCCCGAACGAGCGGTGCCGTAGATGTACAGCATGGGCAGCTGCGAGCTGTCGAAGTCTCGCAGGTAGGTCAGCCAGTAGATCAGCTGCCTGTAGTCCTCGGTGAGCTTTTCGGGCGACGACCCGGTCAGGACGTGCAGGTACTTTTCGACCCACTCGCTGCGTGCGGCGGCGATCTCCTGCGGCCTGAACTTGCGCTCGAAGAGGCACACTTGCTGCTGGTCCAGGCGCGTAGGCTCGAAGCGATCCTCTTCAGGGATCGAGAGCGGGTGATAGACCTGCCGCTCGACCGTCGCGAAGCGGCAGTAGTCCTTCTTGGCGCTCGACTCAGAGATCTCCTTGGTCTTGCCCGAGTCGTCGATCCACCGCACGCCGAGCAGTACCCCGACCCCATTCCGTGCAGACATCCCGATCGCCATCAGGAACGAGGGGAACGGCCCTTGGTAGCAGCCGTTGGGTGCGAGGCAGAACACGCTAGTGGCCGAGGTCTGAACGAACGCATACGTCTGAAGCTGCTCGTACCAGCTTTCGTTGGTCGCACGGTTCAGGAGCGGGTCCTTCAGCTTGTTGTAGAGAAGGTCGCACAGGCCCTCGGGCGTGGTCGAGTTCTGTGCCTTGCGGATCAGCTCGACTTGCTTGCGTGCAGCAGACTCCTCGTCTGAGCGCCAGTACTCCAGGGTCTTCTCTGCCGCCTTCTCGATCCACGGCCTGCCGTTGTCCTGCGGACCTGAGTCGATGTCTGTCGCTTGGCACGCGGGCAAGAGCAGCCCGAGCAGGTGGTCGGGAGTGATGCCCTTGGCCGAGACCGACCGGGCCTTCGAGACGAGCCAGCCCACGGTCTGTGCCACGGACGTGTCGCGCATCCCCTGCGGGAAGGGCTGACCGTCGAGGACTTGCTCGGCGGCGATGGTATGGTTCCCGGCCCGCATGAGGCTGCTCTCAACCGCCTTGCGAAGGATGCGCCCCTTCTCGGTCGGGTAGTCCAGGTCGCCGTGCGTGTAGACGAGCCCGAGCGCGTCCTCGGGGCTGTAGGCAAATGAGGGACCAGACCCGGTCGAGACGGGCATGGCCGGGCCTTTGGAAGGCGTTGCCGCTGCGACAGAGATCGACCCGACCTGGAGCGTGAGTGCGAGCCCGTCTTCGCCAGCTTGCCACCGCTCGGAGAACCAGGGCTGCTCGGCAGTGCTGATGCCGTTCTCCTTGATGATCCTGGGCAGCGCCACGAGGCGCGTCCAGTCGCGGCAGGTCTCGTCGGCCTCGACCCCGTTGAGGACCAGCCCGTCGCGCACGGACTGAGACAGACTCTCGTGCTGGTGCGGCATCACGGTCTCGTCGAGCAAGTACCACAGGTGATACCCGTGCTCGGTCGTGTGCCAGTAGAGCCACTGGTTGAGAGGGTAGGGCAGAGCCTCCAGCAGCGCGTTGTGCTCGCCCAGGAGCGCCTCGGTCCAGTCGGCCTTGCCCGGCAGGTCCACGTCCACCGCGATCCACTGGCAGCGCACCTGATCGGGCTTGATGATGTTCTGGCGAACGGCAGGCTTCGTCAGTCTTACAGCGAGGCCATCGACGAGCACGGGCTCGTAGCAGACGCCGTGGGCAGCAGAGTCAAACCGCTGTGTGAACGCGGTCGTGCCTTCGAACCAGTTTCCCCCTGCTGTGAGCGGGCGGTCGGGTCCGTAGCCGGGGACATAACGGGTAGGGAACGTGAGGAGTCCGGGCATAGGTGCGGAAAGGGGTCGATCTTCGACAATAGCAGAAGCCCCAGGGGTGCGGCCCTGGGACTTCCATACAACTCAGTCAGACAGCTGGAGGCACGTCCACTCGACTGCCTTGTACAGCAGCCAATACGGGAGCAGCGGTGCCACAGCGATAGCTACGAGCGGATTCATGCCTTGTACGGCACGTCGTGAGCCGCGTCCAGGATCTCCTCGACGCCAACGTCGAAGACGTAGGCGAGGCCCAGGAGGGTCATCAGGGACGGGCTCTGCTTACCCTGCTCGACGCGCTCAAGCACGCCGATGCCGATGCCTGCCTTGACGGCGACCTGGGCTCGCGACAGCTTGGACTTCTTCCGAAGCTCTCGGATGACCTCAGCGGTCTGGTCAGGCTCAGGCACGAAGACAGAGGCGTCGTAGGGTTCGTCGGGTTCGGGGAAGTTCTGCATCAGAAAGGAAGCTCTGCGGGGGTGGGTTCGAGAACGGAGTCCCTGACAATCAGGTACTCCTCACGGTCGATCTTCATCTCGACAATGGTCGAAACGGTGATCATGCGGTACGCCTTCTTGCGCGTGTCGTAGACGACAAGAAGGCCCTTCTTGGCCGGGTCGAACTTGAGTCCTTCCCCGGTCTTGTCCTTGGACATGGTCTCGGCCAGCCGGAAGGTGCCGAAGCGCACCTCGCCGTTCTTCTTGATCCACTTGCAGGAGAAGAGCTGCCCGTTGCGCGGGAGCTGGGAGATCATGAGGGCGGCGTGGCCCGGTGAAATACGTTTCATTGTCGAGGGCTGGACGAGGCCAGCAAGGTAGAGGAAAGGGCGATAGCGCCCAAGAACGAGAAGCCGATGCCCGACTCGAATCCGTACTCGTGGCCAACGTAGGCGCACATAGATCCGAGGGCTCCGAGGAACAGACCCACGATCAGGGTCTTCAATGCAAGGTCAACGAACATACTACACGAAGAAGGTGAGGGCCAGCGCCAGGGCGAAGAACAGGTAGGAGAGGATACACCCCGCCCTGCCGGAAAGGAACGGCTCGTCTTTGACGATGGTCACAGCTCGACCTCGACGTTGCCTTGAATGAGACAGTCCTCGGTCGGGCCGACGCCCTGGAGCTTCAGCTGCATCGCCGCGTGCTTCATCAGGATCGGCAGCAGCGGAGCCGGGTTGGTGATCACCCCCCGGTCGAGCGGGTTAGCGAAGCAGCTGCGGGGGACGAGCCCGTGGCTGTCCAGGGTCGCAATGAGCGCCGTCATCGGGTCGCGCAGCGTGGCGCAGGCCACGTCTTCGGAGCAGAGCGGGTCGAAGGCTCGCTGAGACAGGTCCTCAGCAGTGGCCAGTGCGGTCATGCTCTCTGTGGAAGGACTCAGGCCGTCCCAGAGCAGCTCCCACTGGTATTCGGACTCGATCCGATCCGAGTTCTCTCTGCGGAAGCGACGAATCTTGCGCTTCCACAGGCGTCCGTGCAGGCAGTCTTTGCGGGGTCCTTGCGAGTAGTTCTTCATCAGTTCAGGTCGGGGTCGGGGTTCTCTTCGAAGTAGCCGTCGATGACGGCCTGGATGGTCTCGGTCGCTTCGTGCAGCACAGCACTGCCTCCGCGCAGCACGACCATGTGGTCGCGGGTCAAGGGTTCGGCCTCGTCCATCGTGCCGTACATCTCGTTGAGCACGTCCACAATGATCTTCATCGGTAGCGCGATGGTCGCGAGGTACATCTCGTCGCCTTTCAGGTTTCGCAGGTCTTCGATGAGCTGCTTGATCTCTTCTTCGGTCATGTCAATTCAGGGGGTCGGGGTCGGGGTTGGCAACGTGCCACTCTCGCCAATACTTGAGTTCTTCCAGGGCCTCCTCGAACGAGGGGACCCAGTAGCACTCCCGGTCGGGCTCTTCGGCCCCGTAGGGAGAGATCTTCCAGTCGGTCTCGTCAGGCGTCTCGCCGTCACATCGGAGCATGACGGGTTGGTATCGGTGAATCACCAGCCAGCCTCCACGACACGGTCGAACAGGTCGCCCTCGCGGTCAAGCTCGGCGTCCACGGCCAGGAGCACGGACTCGTAGAAGTCCTCGCCCTGGTGGAACGATTCACCGTCCGGGCGCTTGATGTCTCCGTGGTTCGGGTCCATCGGGTCCTTGGGGAGCCCGAGCAGCTCCTGGGCTACGAGGTCGGGGTCCTCGATCTCGGTACACTCCACGCGGAGCGAGGAATTGATCAGGTCCGAGGTCCCGGTCTCGCGGCACATCGGGGTCAGGCTGTAGGAGACCTTGAAATAGGCTCCGCACAGCTCAAAGGTGAAGTCGTGGTCAGTCATCGTGGCTCCAGGGGTCCATCAGGGTAGAGTTCAACGGCCCACGCGGAATGGTACTCGATCCAGACTACCCTGTGGGCCGGGTAGCCTTTGAGGTTGTCGAAGGCCCACTGGCGGGCCTCCTCGAAGCGGTCGAAGAGCTTCATCAGACCACCTCGTCGTGCGTGTACTGGTGGACCTTGCCGTTCTCGTTGAGCATGACCCAGTTGCCCAGGTCGTCCTCGTAGATCGCGAGCGCGGGGATGTCGCGCCCGTCCTTGAGCCAGACCCCGATGACGGAGTTGGCGCGGCGGGTGATGGGCTTGTGCCCCATGGCGCGGGCCGTCTTGCAGAACACGGCGGTCGCTTCTCGGTGAAGGGGCTCTCGGTAGGGGTATCGCATGTCAGTCCTCCAAGTGGTCGACGATCACGGTGCATCCGTTGCCTTCCTCGACCAGCGCCTTCAGCAAGGTCTCGAAAGAGAGGAGCGCGTGAAGCGAGGTCTTGGAGTTCACCTCCAGGCTGAGGTCTAGGCCGCACGCGGTGCTCACCGCGCGGAGCTTGAAAGGCCCGGAGTTACGGTAGGCGCTGCCCGCACCGTTGCAGACCTCGTCGGCCCAGGCGGGCACGTCGGGGCTGCCGGGCTCCAGGTAGAGGAGCATCAGGTCCTTGAGCCCTCTCGGGCTCAGGATGTTCGGGTCGGGCTGCACGCCCTCGGCGTTCTTCAGCGCGTCGAAGATAGGCTCCTCCACGGAGCCTCGGTGCAGGGTCACGAAAGGGGTGCGCTTCATCGGGCGAACCTCTCGGTGTAGGTGTCGTAGTCGTAGCCGCCGTCCCCAGACAGGGACGGGGGGTTGAGGTGGGCCGCGCGGCCCAGGTAGGTCTCGGTGCCGTCCGGGTGGGCGGCGTGCCAGCGGGAGCAGCCGTCCATGTAGACGACGGTGCCGTCCGCCAGGAGCAGGTCGAGCTGCCCGGTGTAGGCGTCTGCGGGGATGGTGATCATCGGATCGGGGCGGTAGGGGTTGGTAGGGTGCGCGTCCGTGCGCCTGGGGCCTCCATCAGACAGGAGGCGACGCCCGCCGGGTGAGCGGCGGGTGCGGGGGCCAGCCCGGCCCCCTCGGGGATCTAGAACGAGTAGTCGTAGTACTCCTCGCGGTAGCCGAGGCCGAGCCGGAGGCCCTGGCCCATACGCCTGCCCTTCTCGACCCAGCGCCCGTTCTTGCGAAGGGTGAAGACCTCCACGAGGGCGTCCGGGTCGCGCTCGTACTCGTAGACCTGTCCCTCCGACATGCCGTTGTCGTCGATCCGCG
>Ga0208645_1000615_pt1 | contig 36375 bp, 59 predicted proteins | sample VirMetDEL_Sep_01_FD_184519 | JGI IMG/M metagenome (GOLD analysis project Ga0208645, IMG submission 184519) | Aqueous microbial communities from the Delaware River and Bay under freshwater to marine salinity gradient to study organic matter... | ecosystem: Environmental > Aquatic > Marine >... | reverse complement strand
AATGGCTGAAAAAAGGGCAAAAGCACGAGCCGTATTAATTGCAATTGGCGCACATGGTTATTTATATTCAGAAGATGAATCAGACGATTTTAAACAGCAATAAGATGGAGTTTGAAAGTTGGTGGAGCGAAGAGCAAGAAGAAGCGCAATACGGTGAGCAAGAGCAAACCGAAAACCTAAGAGATTATTGCTACTCTCTTATTGATAATAGCCAAATATCTAAGTTTGGGCAAATAAGGGTTATTAAGCTTTTTAACAAAATAGCAGATGCAGATATAAACCAACTGCATAAAATTAAACAAGAGCTATTAGATAGCCAAATAGACCCAATACACGAAAGGGGTAGTTTTAGCAACAAAGAATACAATAAAAGATATGGCAGAAGTTAAAGACATAGTAAGAGCTTATGAGCAATTAGATACAAGTGAGCCAATAAACTTACCTAAGTTGCTGAACTTGAAAAAGGAACTATCAATAGCCGTTTTTAATTTAAGTTTAAAATGTGGCACATTTGGCAAAAGCTTTTATTCTACTGAGCAAGAGCGAAAAGTATCATTTCATAAAGAGAAGCTAAAAGCGATTGAAAGCGGTGAGAGTGCTGCAAAAAGCGAAAGCATAGCGGAAAATAAGATAGGCGAGTTAAGAGCAAATGAAGCACTAAACGAAGCAACTTACAGGGGTTTAAAAGAAGTAATTAATTCTTGCACTCATATACTTGCAACAATGAGTAAAGAGATTGACAACTTAAACTCAATAAAATAAAGTTAGACATATTAAGCATCTACGAAAGAGTAGAAGAGTGCAGAGAATACATTAACCAATTAATATGACAATAAGATTTCATAACGGATATACGTATAAAATGAGCGACGAAGAAGCCGAAGAAGCAATGCGGTATCTTTATGCATACGGAATTAAAGAATTTAAAATAAAATACAAAGATAAAAGAGTAAAAAATGAGCAATAGACAAATTTGGTTTACACTAATTAGAATTTCGGTTTTAAGCCTATTAATTACCCTTTGCATAGGTTTATACTTTGAATACAAATTGAGTTCGTTAGAGCGAAGCATAAAGCGAATTAAAACGATTGAAGTAGAGAAGCATATACCTACACCACAACCTACAATAATTAACCCGAATGATTGAACTATTAACCGAAAGAAAAAAGAACGAACTACTAACAGATTTGGTAAGCCGTTACGAAGAGCGAATAGAAATGCTTTTAACAGAGTTAGAAAACTGTAAAAAAGGCAAGGTAGATAACAAGAGAATAAACGAAATTTTAAAAAATTACAAATGATAAGTTTTATATTAATTATGGCAGCTTTAATAGTTGCCTTTACACAGGCTTTTGATATGTTGTGTTGTAAGATAGAAGCACGACTAAGAAAGAAGCATCGAATTAATCAAGTAAACATAGCTCGCAAAAACATGAAGAAAAACAGACGTGTAGCGAGTTATAAAAATAGCCACGAAATAAATTCAACTATATGAAAATGGAACTAATAGACCAACTTATTGAAAGTGAGTTAAAAGAAGTTGACGATAAATGGCCTAACTATCATTCACATCATGAAGCTTATGCGGTTATTAAAGAAGAAGTAGAAGAGCTTGGGCACGACTTGCAATCGATTGAAATGTGGTTAGCTAACTATTGGCAGAAAGTAAAAGGTGCTAATGGTTATAAGTACGAAGATTTGAGAGTAATAAAAACAAAAGCGAAGGAAGCAATCAAAGAAGCCGTGCAAGTCTATGTAACAGCACTTAGAGCAGAACGATTAATAAATAAAAACAATAAATAAAATGAGCAGCATTAACGCAAAGTTGATTCAAATTAACCCAACGCAACAAGTAACCGACACATTTAAAAAACGCACCTTTTGGGTAGAATATTTTGAAGATAATCCGCAATACACCGAAACATTAGAATTTCAACTAATACAGGACAAATGCGAGATTATGGACTCTTACAAAGTAGGTGAGCAAATAGAAGTGAGCTACAATTTAAAAGGTAGGACATGGACAAACAAAGATAACCAAACAAAGGTATTTAACACCTTGCAAGCGTGGAGAGTTGCGAAGGTTGCACAAAATACAAGTAGTGCAGATATTGCAAAGGTTGAATCTACTCTACAAGATAAGGCAGATTCTTTACCATTTTAAATTCATCGAAGCAACAGCCCTATTCATCGAAATAAATGTTTAGGGCTTTTTTATGCCTTTACATTTGAACAAATCAAAAACAGATTAAAATAATGCAAGAAATGAACTATCAAGAGTTCTTAGAAAGTAAAATCAAACGCTTAGAAGATAGCGGATTCGAAGTTGATGAATCACAACTCAATAACTATCTTTTTGACTTCCAACGCTACATAGTAAAGCGAGCCTTAAAACAAGGTAGGTTTGCCATATTCGCAGATTGTGGTTTAGGTAAAACCTTAATGCAGTTAGAATGGGCTTATCAAGTAGCAAAGCACACAAATAAGCGTGTTTTAATACTTGCACCTTTAGCGGTTAAAGGGCAGACAATGCAAGAATCTATTAAGTTTAAAGTTAACACTACTTTAATAGATATCACCAACTATGAGCAATTAGAGAAAATAGACGTATCAAAATATAGTGGCGTGGTACTTGATGAAAGTAGCATATTAAAGAACTTTACAGGTAAAACAAAAGAGCTAATTATTGATACATTTAAGCACACTCAATATAAATTAGCTTGCACTGCTACACCTTCACCAAATGACCCTATGGAGTTGGGTAATCATTGCGAGTTTTTAGATGTTATGGGGCGCAATGAAATGTTATCTATGTACTTTGTTCATGATGGTGGCGAAACTGCTAAATGGCGTTTAAAAGGTCACGCAGTTAATGAGTTTTATGAGTTTATAGGCAAATGGTCTATAATGCTTTCTAAGCCTTCTGATATTGGGTTTAAGGCTGAAGGATACCAACTACCTGAACTTAACTTAATAGAGCGCACTATAACCACTAAAAAACGTGATAATGGTTTATTATTTAATGATACCGCTATAAGTGCAACTAACTTTAACCAAGAATTAAGACTGACTAAAATACCAAGAATTGAAAAGGTAGCGGAATTGGTTAATAATTCAGATGAAAACTTTATAATTTGGATTAAGCAAAATGAAGAAGAAGAATTAGTTAAAAAATTAATACCTGATGCAGTTGCGGTTCGTGGTTCTGATAGCCCTGAGTATAAAGAAAAGAAGCTATTAGGGTTTGCAAATAATGAGTTTAGAGTATTAGTTACTAAAACTAAAATAGCTCAATTTGGGCTTAACTATCAAAATTGTAGAAATCAAATATTTGCAAGTTTAGATTTTAGTTTTGAAGGGCTTTATCAAGCTATTAGACGTTCTTATAGATTTGGGCAAAAACAAGAAGTAAATATCTACATTGTTACAACTGATACAATGAAAAACGTAATTCAAAACATTAACAGAAAACAAAAACAATTTGAAGAAATGCAAAAGAAAATGAGAGAAACTATTAACCATGATTTATTAGAAAGATTTAGCATTGAATTAGTTAAATCTGATGAGGTTGTTAAAAATGAATGGTATGAGATAAGGCGCGGGGATTGCGTACAAGAGATTAAAACCGTAAAAGATGAAAGTGTAGGTTTTAGCGTGTTTAGTCCACCATTTGCCGAGCTTTACACATATTCAAACCATGTAGAAGATATGGGTAATAGCAAAGATTATAAAGAGTTTTTAATTCAGTTTGGTTTTTTAGTTAAAGAGCTTTTTAGAGTTATTAAGGAAGGTAGAAATGTAGCCGTTCATTGCATGGATTTGCCGATTCAGAAAGGTAAGGAAGGTTACATAGGACTTAGAGACTTTAGCGGGATGATTAAAGATGCTTTTGAAAGCGAAGGCTTTATTTATCATTCAAGGGTTACTATTTGGAAAGACCCTGTTATTGAGATGCAAAGAACAAAAGCATTGGGGTTACTTCATAAGCAAATCAAAAAAGATAGTACAATGTCAAGAGTTGGAATACCTGACTATGTAATGATTTTTAGAAAAGATGGCGAAAGATTAGACCCTGTTAAAAATAACGAGCTACCTGTTGATTTATGGCAAAAGTACGCTTCACCTGTTTGGAATGATATTAATTACTCCGACACATTGCAAGGTTTCAGAAATGCAAGAGATGAGAAAGACGAAAAGCATATTTGCCCTTTGCAGTTGCCTACAATCGAAAGGTTAATACACCTATACACAAATAAAGGCGATACAGTTTTAACGCCATTTATGGGCATTGGTAGCGAAGTTTATCAAGCTGTTAAAATGGATAGAAAGGCGATAGGTTTTGAGCTTAAAAAGAGCTATTTCGATTTAGCTAAAAATAACTGCAATGCAGCCATTGAAAGTAAGCAACAAATCACATTATTCTAATGCAAGTAACAACCAACATAGCGCGAATAATGCAAACAATCAAAGGCGAAAGCATTATCGAAAGAATGATTATTAAACGCTATCAAATGGGCTATTCTCAGTTTGATGTAGCGGACGATATAGGAGTTAATACAGCCACTCTCTCACGTTGGGAGAGTGGTCACTCAGAGCCGAGAATAAGCGAGTTTTTAAAGTGGTGTCAATGTTTACAGATGCCGTTCGAATTTAAACCAAAAGAAGTATGACCGACTTAACCAAAGAAATACGACTTTTAAACCAACGATTAAAAGAATTAAGAATGCACGAGTTGCTAAGACGAATACTACAAAACCATTGCGTTAACCTTAAAACAAAATATCAATTTGAGTACAAAGAGATTCATAGCGGAAAGCTAAAACTAAAAGCCTTAAAAAACGGTGGTTTGCTTTACTATTGGTACTTAGAGAAAGAGCGTGGAGTGCTAAGAATAGCGCACGGCAATAGCGAAAAACAACTAAGGGAATTTTTTAACTTTTATCAGAATCAGTTTGTGAAATGACTAAACAATATCCTAATAAGCTATTAGACTCTTACATTAAAGATAATTGGCCTATTAAAAAATTTGCAGAAAAAGAAGGTTTTTTATATGTGTTTTACAATCCAACAACAATGCTATTTAAAATAGGTATTACATCAAAATGGATTTACACAAGATATAGGGAACTTTGTAATAATAACGGAGTTTGGCTAAAATGCTTTGGGGCTATGCACTTTGACGATGCTCCCGAAGAGCCAGTTGAACAAGTTGAATCATACTTGCATGAATATTTTAAAGATAAAAGAACTGTTGGAGAATGGTTTAAATTAAATGCAAGGGATTTAATAGAGTTAAAGAACTTTATATGTGAATACGAAACTCATTATGGGTATGTATTTATGGATAAATCACATCCTTTTATAAATGTGACTTATCCTGAATATTTTACTATTGAAGATTTTAATAAAATACGCAAAAAAAGTAAATAAATAATTATGAATAGAATAGAACAACTTAGAGAAGAAAACAGAGAAGAAACCCAAACTCTTAGATTAATTTCAAGTGAACTATATCAAATAGTTGAAGGGTTAAGGGGTGAGCCGTTTAAGATGGTAGCAATTGAAGGTGACGAGTGCATTTTAGCCACTCCTAAAATAATTTGGGCGGCTATTAAGCGAGAAGCTAAATTTCAATTGCAAATTATTAAAGATGAAGAAATTGAATTAACCGAAAGTAAAGAGCAATTCATCGAAAAATAGTATCTTTGGGATATGATAACGACCAAAAAAATATCATTAGACTTATTTTTGAACTTTAATATAACCCCTGAACGGTTTTACTTGGTCGTTGTCTGTTTGGGGGTTTTTTACACCCTAAAACCAACGACCGATGGCACAAGGTAAAAAATCATTTGTTTTCTATACTGAATGGGAAGAGTTATTTGAAGCTCTTAATGACGAAGAAGCAGGCAAGCTAATTAAGCACGTTTTACGATATGTAAACGATAAAAACCCGCAAGCACCTGACCGATTAACAGACATCTCTTTTATACCAATTAAACAAACGCTAAAACGCGATTTAAAAAAGTATGAAGAAAAAGCAGAAGCTGCGCGTTTAAATGGGTTAAAAGGTGGTAGACCAAAAAAGGTGACAAAACCAAAAGAAACCCAAAAAACCCAACCCTTTTTTAAAGAACCCAAAAAAGCTGTTAATGTAAATGTTAATGTAAATGATAATGATATACTTAGTAAGGAGCGCGAATTGGTTGACGATGCAAATACGAATGATGCAATTTCTTTTAATCTTGATTTTACGAAAGATAAATTTAAAACTGAGCAAGCTAATAAAGCGTGGGTCGATTGGCTTGAATACAGATACCAAGAAGGAGAACCTGTAAACCGTAAAAGGCAACCTTACGTGAAAAAAGAACTTACTAAACTCGCTACAATAAATGGGCAACTAAATGAAACAGTTTTAATTGAGATAGTAAAAAAGTGCATTGCTATGGGATGGAAAAACTTGCAACTAACCGATGAAATGGAAGCTAAATTAAAGAAATGGCAAGCAGCGTAAAAATAATCGATAGTTGGCAACAAGTAGGCATAGTGCCACGTTCTAACAACTTTAGAAGCACCTGCCCTAATTGCTCAGAAAGCCGAAAAAACAAAAAGCAAAAGTGTTTATCTATACACGGCAACGTAGGACATTGCCATAATTGCAAAACAAGCTACATTATAAGTGATTCAGACCGTTCAAAAGACTATGCAAAGGTAAGTATAGACAACAGCCGATTTGGAGAGCGTACAGCGCAATATTTAGAAAGTCGCGGAATATCGAGAGATACAGCAGTTTTATACGGTTGCTATGAAACCGACAAAGGATGGTTAGGATTTCCACAATACTACTTAGGCAAGATTGTAAATGTTAAAGCGCGAAACATTGAAAAGAAAGACTTTAGACTGATTCCAAATGCAATGCTATCTTTTTTCGGGTTTAATCTTATCGATGGAAGCGAAACAGATATTTACATTACAGAAGGGGAAATTGATGCACTGACAATAAAAGAAGCAACGGGGCAAGCAGCTTTAAGCATACCAAATGGAGCAAGAAACATAGGCTTTCTTGATGATGTTTGGGATATGATTAAACACGCTGAGAACTTCCATATTTTCGGTGATGCTGATGCCGATGGTATTGAGTTTAGAGATGAAATTAGCAAGCGGTTAGGGCGTGATAAATGCTACTATTATGAATATCCTGAAGATTGCAAAGATGTAAACGATGTACTTTTAAAGTATGGTAAGGAAAAAGTACAAGAGATATTAAGCACACCTTCACAATATCCAATAAGGGGCATCTTAGATACAAGCCATTTAATTGAAGATGTTTACAAGCAATTTTTAAACGGATATCCTGAAACATACAAAACAGGTCATGAAAATTTTGATAAACATTATAGCACGGCAAAAGGGCAAGTTACAACGGTTACAGGAGTGCCCGGTCATGGAAAGTCTGAATTTGTTGATGAGATTGTTTACAAGCTGTTTTGCAATTACAACTTAACAACTTTTTACATAAGTTCAGAAAAACCACCAAAAGACCATTACAGGCAAGTAATTGAAAAGGTAGCTAAAAAGAAAATGCACACTTTTAAAGGTGAGCAGTTAATGAATGAAAACGAGTTTCAAGATTCGTACAAAAAAACAAACGGATACTTTTTCTTTTACGACCCTGTACAAATGGAAGCGAAAATAGATGACATTATTGAAGCAGCTAAACAAATTCAAAGGCGATACGGATTAGATTTAGTTGTTATTGACCCTTGGAACTGTTTGGAAGATGTAAGACCTTCAAATGTTAGCGAAACCGAATGGGTGAGTCAAGTTTACGCCAAATTAACAAAGTTTGCTAAGATTAGAGATTTGCACATATTTTTAATTGCCCACCCTAAAAAGATGCAGACAAAAGAAGGTCAACCCGATGTACCTACATTGTACGATATAAGCGGTTCAGCGCATTTCTACAATAAGACAGATAATGGAATTACTGTTTACAGGAATGCGGGCGATGGAGTGGAAATATTCATACAAAAAATACGTTTTCAGGAATACGTAGGTAAGCCAAGCTTTAAGCCTTGTGTATTTGTTTATGAACGCAATACAAGAGTTTATAAGGAGAATGAAGTGTTAACCAATACAGACTTTGAATTTTGAAATGCCCTGCGATAATATGGGTATTTGACAGTAAAACAGGCGAGTATGTTTGTTGGATATGTAAAGCACGATTTAAAAATATGAAGGTAAGCGGCTCACCTTTTGAAAAAGATTTAAAGAAATACTGCAATTCGTCGAAGGCTGTTAAAGGTTCATCGAAATAAAATATTTGCAATAGTTGGAAGTAGTAGTTTTGGTTTTTACAACAGTTTTGGACATGGAGAGTAATTTAACGGATTTGAAAAGTAAACAAATGGAAAAGAAACAAGAGATATTACAACTATTTAATGAAGTCGGGGTAAAAACTCATAGCGATGCATGGGATAAGGTAATAGAAGAAGAAGATTGGGATATGATAGCAGATGAGATAGTGAAATTATTCTCTATGTCTGATGTTGTAGGGCAAGGCGAACAGTTTTATTGCAAGAAAGGAACTTGCAATGAAGAAGAACAGTGTAATCATTGCTGGAATATTGAAAACCCGCCAAATGTTGTCTAGCAATAAAATTGCCTACAACAGATAATATACAAACCTAAACATCGTATTAACTACTTATGAATTAGTAATTTTGCTAAATGAGAGCGATTAACAAAATAGTTATTCATTGTAGCGCAAGTCATCAAAACGTAGATGTAGACGACATTAGAAGATGGCACGTAAATGAACGTAAGTGGAGCGATATAGGCTATCATTATGTAATTACTTCTGATGGTGATGTACAAGAAGGTAGACCAATGTATAAAGCAGGGGCGCACGTTGCAGGGCATAACCATGATTCAATAGGGATATGTTGGGTAGGTGGTTATAAGGGAGTTGATAATAGAACAGATGCGCAAAAATTGGCTATGCGTGAGTTAGTGATGCGTTTAATAGTTGAATTTGACATTGAGCCAAATAACGTCTTAGGTCATTGTGATTTTGAAGGAGTTACAAAGACTTGCCCTAACTTTGATGTTCAAAATTGGTTTTTTAATGAGTAGTGTTAAAGACTTAATAAAAGGATTCACCCCACAAGGAATAGCCGAAGGTTTAATTGGTAAAGTTGCAGATGGTGCGAAAGACGTTATTACCAACGTTCAAGACAACCGAATGACAATCGAACAAGGATTGCAGGAAATTGAAAAGATAAAGATACAAGCGCAACAAGACGGTAACAAAGAAATTACAGCACGTTGGCAAAGTGATATGAAGAGCGATAGTTGGCTTTCTAAGAACGTTAGACCGCTTGTATTAATGTACATGGTGTTTTGTACTACTCTGTTGGTTTTCATTGATGCAGGGGTAATATCTTTCGATGTAAAGAGCAATTGGATTGATTTATTGCAATTGGTGTTAATGACCGTTATAGCGGCTTATTTTGGTGGTAGGTCTTATGAGAAAACAAAGTCTTAGCATCGAATACAAAAGCCCTTACTACTACATCTTTAAGCGAATAGACAACTATAAAAAGCCTAAAGAGTTGTGGAAATCGAAAAATCTTAATGAGATTAACATCAAGTTTAAGCAGTTCATCGAAGCAAAGGCTTAGTTTATCGAAATAAGTTTGAAGCTTTTAAATCTTGTCTTACATTTGATTTATCAAAAACAAACAACGATGAGACTTACAACACAAAAAATCAAACAAATATTAAGATTAATTGAACAAGGAGAAAGCTACGATTTAATAGCCTATAAATTTGACAAAGAAGTAAGGGATATAAAAAGAGTAGAGCGTAGATACATTTTAACTAAGTAATTAATTAACCCTTTAAATAACCTTAAAACCTTTAATGCTTGTGCAGCCACCTTTTAGAAAAAGTCCGAAAGGTGGTTTTTAAAACCTATGAAAACCTTACACCACCATAGCCACTTAGCACCCGAAGAAATCCAAAACATTAAGGATACTATCGAGTTTTGCCGAGCTAACACAATGCGCAGAGTTAGCGTGTTAGGTTATGCGCAGATTAATTGCCCTTTGGCTTATGCCGAATACTTTAAAAGGCGTAACCCTTTTAAATCATTGCACGAATACTTTAATATGATTTGGGGTTATGAAACTAAATACTACTACGATTTAAAACAGTGTTTTAACTACCGAGAAAAGCAACTCATCGAAAATTAAAAGCACTTCATCGAAATTGGGGTAAAGTAGGGTAAAACGTGCTTTATATTTGAACTATCAAAAACAAACAAAGATGACAATTTCAGAAGTTTATACTAAAAAAGGCGAGTTTTATCACACATTCGGCACTCCCGAAACTGCCAAATGGAAAGCAGAAAATATACATGGGCATAAAGTAGAATGGGTAAAAGAGTGTAAAAGTACATTTAAGCAGATAAAAGAGTACAATCTACCATTTATTTATTAACCTACGCTATGTTTAAGTTGAAACAAACAAAAAGTAAAAAAATGAAAACAAAAACAACTAAAATAGTAAAAGGCAAGTATATTCATAATAACACACAATACTATTTATTAAAAGAAGGCTCAGATTGGTTAGCTGTAAATGAATGTACAGGAGAGTTGTATTTTACAGCTAATAGTTTAAAACAATTAATAAAAATGTGTGATAACGAATATGAATTGTTATCATGTGATTTAAACTAATTACTCATGAAAAAATGGCAAGAATATATCTTAAACAAAGTACAAAAGCATGATGTAAAGTGTAAGTGTTTCTTTTGTGTTGAAAACAAGAAGTTAGCGCAAAAATATGATAATGTCAAGTGATTAGTACGTTTTCATCATATGTTTTGTTTGTGCCCTGTACGTTGATGGTGTGCAGGGCTTTTTTTTATTTTGTTACCTTTGAATTAATTAATTAATCTATATTAATTCTAAATAGTGCTCGACGGTCGAAAAAATAACGGTGGACATTCCACAAAAGGTAAAGCAGGGCGAAAGCCTAAGATTGACGAAATCAAGAAAATAGAAATGATGGACTCCATAGCTTCACCTGAAGAAGTATGGGCGGAGCTTTGGAAGGTGTGCAAAAAAGGAAATACAAACGCTTTGCAAACTTGGGTCAACCATAGATTCGGTAAACCTAAAGAGCAAAAGGATATTACAACCAACGGAGAAAACATAAGCATACCTGCAATAACATTTGTTGATTAATAAGAAATATCAAGAGCTATTTAGGCACGATTCACGTTACTATATTGTAACAGGTGGCAGGGGTTCATCAAAGAGTTTTTCTGTTACTGTTTATTTAGTTGATTTACTCTTAAGACATAAAGGGCACAAAGTGCTATTTACTCGATACACATTAACAGCGGCAAACAAATCAATTATTCCTGAGTTTATTGAAAAGATTGAGCTTTTAAACGCTTTACCTTTTTTCACCATAACGCAAAACGAAATCAAATGCACCTTAACAGGTAGCTCAATAATATTTGCAGGGATTAAGACAAGTTCAGGTAATCAAACAGCAAACTTAAAGTCATTGCAAGGGGTTAGCATTTGGGTCTTAGAAGAAGCAGAAGAGTTAATTGACGAATCAATATTTGATAAGATAAATTTATCTGTAAGGCAAAAAGGGGTTCAAAACAAAGTAATTCTTATTCTTAACCCTACAACAAAAGAGCATTTTATTTATAAGCGATTCTTTGAAGATATGAACGTTCAAGCTGGGTACAATGGCACGAAAGACAACACGACATACATACATACCACTTACCTTGATAACGTGGCTAATTTAGATGAATCCTTTTTAAAAGATGTTGAGCGTATCAAAAAAACAAGACCACAAAAATATAAGCATCAAATACTCGGTGGATGGTTAGACCGTGCAGAAGGTGTGGTTTTCGATAATTGGAGCATTGACGAAACATTTCCACAACATCTACCTGTTAGTTATGGGCAAGACTTTGGATTCTCAAATGACCCAACGGTATTAGTTAAAGTTGCAATTGAAAAAGATACTATCTATGTTCAATCTATCTACGGTAAAACAGGGTTAAGCACAAAGGATATTTACGAGCTAAACAAAGCCGAAACAAAAGACAAATATTTAATTATTGCGGATAGTGCAGAGCCAAGATTGATACATGAACTTAGGCGAATGGGCAACAATATAAAAGAGTGCATTAAGGGTAAAGATTCAATTGTAACAGGCATAAAAAATATGCAAGATTATCACATCAAGGTAATTAACTCACCTGAGATAATTAAAGAGCTTAATAATTACGCATGGCACGATAAAAAAAGCAATGTACCTATTGATGCTTACAACCACTACATAGATGCGATTAGATACTGTGTAGGTGACTTGTTAAGAAAGCAAAGGGGTGGTTCTCATTTCATTGGTAAATAAATTTATATCTTTGTTATAATTAAAGGAGTATGAGTCAAGTAAAGAAGCTAAAACAAGAGCCAAAAAAGATTCTTATCTATGGTGACTTTCCAAGTGTGCCGACAGGATTTGCAACCGTTACCCGCAACTTAGGGCAAGCGTTACACAAAAAAGGCTACATTGTAGACCAAGTAGGGATTAACCTAAACGAAGGTGATTTGGTCAAAGTGCCACATTTACGCTATTATCGCGCCGCAAGGTCTAACCGTGACCAAGATACCTTTGGTAGGCAAACGTTGTTAAATGCTATTAATGGCATGAAAGGCACAACGGATAAATTCTTTAATGATTACGACTATGTATTTTTATTGCAAGACCCTTTTATCGTTGATGGCTTAGGTGAAAAGCTAAAGCAAATGCAAGCGCAAAGAAAGCAAGCAGGGGCAAAGGTTTTTAAAACAATCTATTACATACCTATTGACGGTGAGCAATATGATAAATGGCTCATTAACTTAAATAACTTTGATTTAGTAATACCATTCAGCCAATACGGCAAACAACAGATTTTAGATACTGTTAATGAGTTGATTGAGTATTACGATGAGTTTAATAGCCACGTTGATAATCAATATCTTTTAGAAAAATACAATCCACAAGACTTTGAAAAGCAAAAGCATAATGTCATACAAAGAATTAGCCAACTTCGCGCGGTGGGTGAGAAGGCAAGCACGTACACTCCTGTTTATCACGGAAGCGATACTAAGGTCTTTAAACCAATTCTACCGAAAGAGATAGAAGAGTTTAAAGAGAAGCTATTTCAAGAGAATAAAGATAAGTTTATAATCGGATGTGTTAACCGTAACCAACCGCGAAAAGATATTCCAAGAGTAGTTGAGATATTTAACAATTACAGGAAGCAAAACAAAGAAGCTTTCTTATACCTTCACATGGATGCTAACGATGCAATGGGGTTAGACCTTAGAGCGTTGTGTAATGGCTTTGGAATGATTGAAGGTAGAGATTACGCTTGCATGAATACTTATGGTCTTGATTGGTCTAAGGTAAGCCCCGAAATGCTTAATTTGATTTATAATTCTTTAGATGTAATGTTAACGGCAACACTCGGCGAAGGGTGGGGGCTAACAATTACCGAAGCAATGGCGGCATATTGCCCTGTATTAGCTCCAAAGAATACAACCATACCTGAGATACTCGGCGAAGGTCGCGGGTTCCTCTATGAGCTTGACAAGGACTATAACACGCATACTAAAGGAGATTTTACAAGGCGTAGGCATAGGGGCAACATAGAGAGTGCTTGTTTTTGGCTAAATGAGATTTATGTTAATGGTGCTGAGAGCGAATGTGAGAAAGCATTAGAGTGGGTGCAACAACACACATGGAGCATTGAGATGAGTAAAATGATAAAGCTGATTGAAGAATGATAGCGATACCTGTTTATGTACGTGAGAAAAAGAATTATGAGTTGCTTGAGAAGTGTGTTAATAGTTGCCCTACACCACCTGACGGCTTTATAAATGCTTTTGATTTAGAAGATGAAAAGCTTTATAAGTTGTTTGGTAAAACTCGATTTACTGAGCGTGATGTAAATTCAGTTGCGGGAGCGTGGAACGATGCAATTTCAATGGCTGATAGGTTAATGGATGGTTATTGTATTATAGCAAATCAAGACATACAATTCCCCAATATTACAGAGCTAAAGAATGCATCTATAAAACACGGCATTGCAGCAGCCAAAACAAAAGACGGCCAACCTGACTTTGCCCTATTCGCCGTTAACCCTGAGTTTATAAAAGAGAAGTTTGGCACATTAAGACCATTTGACGAAGGTTTTGAAGGTGCTTATTTTGAAGATAATGACTTTCGTTATCAATGCAAACTTAAAGGCATTAACATTGAGTTGGTTGATTTAGACTTTCAGCATTATGGTAGCGGTGTGTTAAAGCATGATAAAGAAGCAGCCAAAGAAAACGAACAACGGTTCAGAAAGAACCATATAAGGTACATTAATAAATGGGGTGGTATTCGTGGAGCAGAAACATTTAAAACACCGTTTAATAAATGATTTACGTAATAACACGAACCAACAACAGACCTGCTAAGTTTCAGGTGTGCGCTGAATCGGTGCAAGCTCAATCAACAGAATGTGAGCATATTACTATTAGTGAGAATGTGTTGCCTACTTACCTTGAAAATGTGCAAGGCATTACAAGCGTAACGCTCAACAAATCAGACTTTGAACACTACAACCAATACTTAGATTGGGCACTTGAAAACATAGGCAAAGAAGGTGATTACTTCGCATTTCTTGATGATGACGATTTTTATACTTCACCCAATAGCCTTAAAATTGCAATGGAGCAAGGTAGCGGTCATGATTTGATATTGTGGCGTGTTAATGCTTCTAACAATGTAATAGTACCAAGGTTAGACAGCTTTGAAAAACAGGAAGTAAAGTTTGGTGATATTAGTGGAATAGGTTTCTTAGTTCGTAAAAGTTCGTTTACTTCTGCAAAGTTTGGCAATAAGTTAGGCGGTGATTACAACTTTTTAAAAGATGCTGTTAAGGAGTGCAAGCGTGTTAAGTGGGTTAATAAGGTGCTAAGTAGCGTTAATCCATTGTTTAGTTACGGTGCAGGCAATGAGCAAGATGCACCAATTGAAAAAGTAAGAGAAGGTTATCAAAGAGCAATAAAACATTTATCAATATGGATTTAACAGAATTAAGCCAATTAAGCGTTCCTGAGCTACGCAAAAGGGCAGAAGTAAAAGCTTTGCCTAATTACCATGCTTTAAAGCGTACTGAGATAATTAGAGAGCTAAGAAAAAAGTATGAGCCTAAGCTAACAAAGGAAGATGTATTGAGCCAATTAAAAAGCTCTCATAGGTTGCTTTGTCAAATAGTAGATGCAAGGCAAAGAGAAGGTAAAGGCTCAAGCACTTACAAGGGTATTCGAGAGCAATTAAGAGCGTTAATTAATAAGGCTGATAAGATTGTTGAGTAGTAGTTACATATTCGAAGGTTGGCAGTCTATAACGCTTAGACAGTTTAACACATTAACCCAACAAATACAACACTTAGAAGGTGACGAATTGGTATTTAAATTATGCTCAATTCTATTTGATGTTCACGAAACCTATTTAAAAAAGTCGCAACCTTATTTGAAATTAAAGGAGTTTGCTACAAAGGTTTTAGATACGTTTGAAAGTTTACCTAAAAAGCAAAAATTAAATGAGATTAACGGCTATCGTTTGCCGAAAATGATTAAACGGCTTGATGGTAGCTGGTGGAGTGATGCCACATTTGAGCAGGTGCAAGCGGTTATGAGTGAAACGCAAAGAATACAGGAAGCAACTGACAAAAGCGCAAAGCTCAATTTAGAAGGCTTTGCCTTGATGTGTGCTACATTGTTTCAAAAGAAGGGGGAAATAGTAACAGATGAAATAATACTACAAAGAGAGCGTGAATGGCTTGAAGTGGATATGTTTACCATTTGGCAGGCTTTTTTTTTGCTTCAAAAATGGCAACGGATTACGCTGAGAGATTTAAAGCTTTATTCAAAGGTCGTAGCAATATGGCTAAAATGGCTAAACTTAGTAGAGAAGCTCAAAGGGAAGTTCAAGAGAAGCAAAACAGAATGATGCGTTTTGGCTTTTGGTATGGGGCGTTAATGGAATTAAGCCAAAGTGGTATATTCGGAACAATGGATAAGGTATTGAAAACAAATGCTATTGATGCCTTAACAGCTTTGTTTTACATCAAAGAAAAAGAGTAGTTTATCGAAGCGGTGGCGTAGTTCGTCTAAAATAGTTTAGTAGTTTGGTTTGGTGTAATACATTTGAATCATCAAACAAACAAAAAAACAAAAAGATGAAAAGAGTAAAAAAACCAACAACAAAACAAGAGCAAGCTTTAAGAAGTGTAAAACAAACAGAAGAGTTTTTAGATGCGGTTATGAATCATTATTTAAACCCAAATAAAGAATCATTCGATTTGACTCACTTGTATAATAAAGCTTTAGAATTAAAGAAGAACTTAAATAGAGATTATGTATATGTTACAGTAACAAAAGAAATGGAAAAAGATTTATTCGAATAATCAATAAGTATTTAAGTAATCTAAAATATTTTTCTTCATAGCTACCTAAGCCCCTATTAATTAAAGTAGGGGCTTTTTAATTAACTTCGCATCATGCCCAACCTAACAACAAAGCAAGCAGTCGCGAGTAACAATAAAAAAAATGTGGATACATCAAATACATAATTTTGGATTAGGTAATTTTATAAACTGCACAGCAGTTATTAAACGTTTAGCACAAATTAAAGAGCATCCTATTGATGTTTATTTTGATTTGCCTTTTGTAAGGGATTGTTTTAAAGATTGCGAGTTTATTAATACATTAGATAAAAAACTAAATACAAAGCCATTATTTACAAGTGGTTTAACCAATACAAGCCATAACAATAAGCCCGACTATCAATATATTTTTGAACAAGTCACGGGCGAAAAATGGAACGGTCAAAGATGCTATATTGACGAGCCTAAAGGTTACGACATACCAAAAGTGCCTTATGTAGTTTTTGTTCATGGCTCAGGTAATGAATCAAGGCAATACTTAGATACAAAAGAAGTTGATTCAGCTACATTGCTAAATGCTGTTAAGGTTTGTAAGAAAAAGAACTTTGAAATAGTATTTACAGGCAGTATAAACGACTTACAGCGTAACACATGGTTACAACCTTATGCAAAGGGAATTGGCAACGTTAAACACGCTTTATCTTTGCTTAGTGGTGCAAGTTTGGTAATAGGTAATGATACAGGGTTAATCCATGCAGCGGGGGCAATGAATAAAAAGATGTTTGTGTTTTGGAAGAATACGCAGTTGCCGCGTTGTATGAATAGCGGGTTAGATTGTACCTACTTAATGCAAAGCGAATGGCATAGAGTCAACGATTTAATATTAAGTTTGTAGTTCTTTAGTTTTGATGTTTGTTTGATTTGATTTAAGCCCTGTTTAACGACAGGGCTTTTTAATTCATCGAAGATTTAGTTTAGTTCATCGAAATGATTGATTTAGTAGGGTTAAGGCGTTTTATATTTGAATTATCAAAAACAAACAAACAAAAAAATGAACTCAAGAATTACAAAAAAAGTTGAATCTACAAAAAGAGTTGAATCTACAAAAGTTGACCATTTATTCTTTTACATTGAAGATATCTTTAAGGGCGAAGTATTACATCAACGTTTATATGTTAAAGAAGATAATGGCGAGTACACTTCGGCTGCTCAGTCTTACACGACATATAAAAACGAGCAAGGATATAGGAGAGCAATAAAACGAGCGCAAAACAACTAAAAACTTTTTTCTTCATAGCTACACGGAGCCTGTACTTTAATTAGTACGGGCTTTTTTAGTATATTTCGTAAAAATGCAACATGACAACTCAAGAGCTAAAAGCCATTCTAAATAAAATAGAAAACGCTGAGAGAGTGTTAAATGGAATAGATACCGTTTCAGATTTCAATTTCTTTAAATTAGTTAGTCAAGCACCCTTAGAAGGCACATCAAGCGCAATACCTGAAATGAAGCAAAGCGTAAAAGATAGCCTTAATACATACGTTACCAATTTAAAAGCTTTTATTAATGCTTAGTAATATAGTTAGTGCAATAGAAACAGCTTGCACCGAACTAAGCAAGGAGTTTTTGTTTGGTACAATAGCAGAAGATTTAAACAAACCTTCAAATGCTTATAGCGAGTTAGTGTTCTTGCAAATACCTTTTAGCGGTCAAGCATCTGAGAGCTTGTTAAGGCATGGTAGCGGTGATATTGGTTACACCTTAGACTTATACGTTTTAGAGAAGTACAACGATGCACAACGCCAAACAACAACAAAACAAGCGGCATGGGATACGGCAATGAATACGCTTATAAGTGTGGTTAATACAGCTTGCACAAATGATAGAAACTTGCAAAGGTCAATAGTTGGGCAACAATCGCACAACGAAATATTAAGGTTTGGCAATAGCCAATACATAAGCGTTAGAATGACTTTAAACTTTACCAACTATTGGAAATGCTAAGTAAAATTAATTACATAGCAGATAATTTAGTTAAAGAGCTGCAAAGGGAATTCATAGAGCAGGGGCACAATGCAAGCGGTCGCGGTGTTGCATCTATTAGGCAAGAATCAGAGCTTAATGGTAGAGATTTAAACGTTAAGATATTTGGTCTTGATTACTTGCAATATGTGAATGATGGTAGGAAGGCAGGAAGTATGCCACCTGTTGATGCTATAAGAGAATGGGTAGAAATTAAAGGCATAGCAAGCGGCAAAGAAGCAGATAGCGCAGCGTGGGCAATCGCAACAGCAATTAAGCGAGAAGGAAGCCCAACACAAGGAGCTTATCAATATACCAACAATGGGCGAAGAACCGAGTTTATTGAGCATACAATGAATGAACACTTGCAAAGGATAATAAGCCAAATTAGAACGGCTTTAATGGCAATATACAGAGAAGAACTAATTAAAGCAGTAGTAGCATAATGGCACTTACAAGCATAACAACTCCATCGGATTACGATATTGCATATAGACCTGTATTATTTGAAGTAGAAACAAGCGTGGTCGATTTAGAAGCGGTTGAATTTAGCTTATACGATAACACAACGAGCGACCTAATAAACAGCATAACGGTTCAGGCTAAGTTTGGGGATACTGACAACTTTCAGGTTGATATGCGAACTTTTATCCAAGATTATCTAAGGGCAGATATTGATATTATCACACCTAACCAAACACATTTTAACAGCGGTCTTTCAATAAGAGATTTTTACATCACAGCAACCGAAAAGATACTTACAAGTTCAGGTACTTTTAATGATGGGGATACCTTAACAAGTAGCGGTTATTGGATTGTAAACGCTGCGTTAAATGTAGGTGATAGTGGTTTGGTTGCAACCGAACATTTTACTACAATAAGCGGCACTAAAATATTGACCGATAAGCCAACGTTTGAAATAAGGGAAGGTGAAAGCGAGTTTATCAGTCTTTACAACAATGAAGAGAATGTAAAGGTAACAGTAGTTACAACAGATACAGCGGGGATAATGGCAACGGGTGTAGTTAATAGCCTTACATTAGGTAACCAAACTTGCTATTTAGGTATTGGATACACCAATATAAATGCACTAACATTAAATACAGGTACGCAACCTTTGATAGATAGTGATACAGAAAGCTATACAGTACAATTTGAAACAGTTACAGCGGAAACGGTGTTTGAGCAAATAAGCGTAAACATTGACAAAGGTTATAGAATAAGCCCTATTAGATTTGTATTTCAAAACAATTACGGTGCTTTAGATTTCTTTACCTGTTATGCGTTTAAAGAGCAATCAATTGATATTGAAAGTAGTATTTCGCAAAGACCTTTAGTGGATTATGAGTCTATTACAAGTTACGGTAAGTTTAGACCAAACACAAGCATGAGTACACGCTTTAGGGTAGGTACTCAAAACATTTCAATAGATGAGTTAAATTGGCTAAAACAGTTGTTTAGTAGTGCGGGTGTATGGGTGCAAGAAGGTTTACAATATAGACCTATTGTATTGCTTACAGATTCTTTATTGATTGAAAGCAACATACAAGGCAATGAAGTATTTAATGTTCAATTTGAGTATGAATTAGCAAACGCATTAAGAAGGCAAAAAGGATAATGAGTAGAGCTTTAGATTTTCAAATAAGATACGGTAACGCCGATGAGTTGGATAATTATGACCCTATGGGTGATGTTTATGACAATCAAAATGATATTGGTGGAATTCAAAATTTAATATTTGAAACACCTTCTTTTGACGAAACAAGTGAGCAGACTTATTTGATTGATGAAATAGGGTCTAGTAGAGAAAGTCGGGCGAATAAATGTTTATATTTTGACGATACAAACAGCAGTATTGTCGAAGCTCAAATAATAGATTTAACTGACAGCTCTCTATATGAGCCAAATCAAATTATGGTTGATGTTTGGATTTATCCTTTGGATATTGCAAACAATAAAGAGAGAATATTTTCACTTAGTTCATTTAAAGGTTCAAATTTTAAAGTAACAGCTCTAACAGAGTTTAATCAAATTTATATATACTATTCTAATGTGTTTAATTTCGCAAGGTATAGCTTATCCCCTATAACAGACAATCAATGGCATAGATTAACATTCTACTTTGATTATAACCAATCTAATATAGATGATGGCTTGAAATTCTTTATTAACGGCGTTAAACAAACATCAAATCTTAGTAGTAAAACATCATCGGCTAATGATAGAATACAGGTAATACAGATTGGCAATGGGTGGAATAGTGGTCAATCCAATAGACCATTTTACGGATACATTAAAGATGTAAAGGTTGTTGTAAATAACGAGTTTACCGATTTAAATCTTTCATCGGCTAATTTTGGAACTGATTATTTAGCTTATTTCCCGCTAGAAGATGGAGCAGGTCAAACAGCAATAAATACGATAAAGCCTAACGCTCTATTTACATTTGATAATAGCGGAGCAATAACTCAAAGCGGTGCATGGTCAACAGTTAGTGATTATGATGGATTTTCGTATAGTGATTTTTTTGGGGGTAAGTTTACAGAAAACGGCGAGTTTTACGATTACGCGGGCACTAACGCTGTAACACTTGGAGCTTTTGCACCTGCTATTTTAAGCGATAATAGCACAATTAACTTATATGATGGTAACGGTAATAACATTGTAAACAATGACCGAAAGAGTATCAAAAGGAACAGTTATAGGCGGAACAATAAAGGAGCTTATTTTGAAACAAACAGCTACTTAACACCTGTTATTGGGTCAATATCGGGGTCAACGATAACCGATACATTTGGTACGTCTGAATGGGTCGTAAGCGGTAATAGCATTGCGTGTACGGCTTCGGGTTCATGTCATGGCATTAGGCTTGACAGCGGAGCTATTTACACGATGTCAGAAGGTTATTTTGGTAATGGTTCACAATATATTTACGATGCAAGTTCGGCGAGTGGAATTAACCTAACAATAAGCGGACAAACACCCGCTCAAACATGGCAACTTGCAACGGGGCAGACTGATTATGGTTATGATTGGCTTGCGGTTTATGGTGGTTCTAGATTTAGAAACGTTGATAGTGCTAATGATATATTTATTCCTAACGTGGTTAATACTGACAATGTGCCGACTGATAGCTTGCTTCCTAGCGGGTACACCTTGCTAAGTCATAGGTCGGCGGGAAAGTATGTGCCTAATACATCTACTTGGTTGTTAGCTAGTGGATTTAGAAATATACCACAAGATTATTTGAATATTCACCCGCAATTCGGTAATTACGAAATTTATTCAACTGAATTAAACGAACATCAGTTTGGTACAACATCATTTACAGAAGCAAGCGGACATTACGCGAGGCAACAGAGCAATTTATGGAATAGGGTTGTAATGTATCCCGCGAGATTGTCATCAGCTGCGAATACTTTGGTAGATTTTAACGCTCAAGGGATTGAGAATGTAGTAGGTTTGACGTTTAAGGTAACAGATGTTCACAACCTAAATCAAGTTAACGCGAGCTATTCTAAGAAATTTAGACTACCTGCAACGCAAAGAAATAATGACTTATTTGATTATGTTTATGACCCTAATAGCGCGGATTTTAGCACATTAAAAGAGCCTAAAGATTGCGAGATAATAAGCAATGGAATTGAAATACTAAGGGGAAAAGGGCAAGTAGAAAAGACCTTTAAAAAAGATATTGCAACTGGCTATGACATGACCGTAATAGGTGATAATTACAATGTTTATACTGCATTAGATGACATAATGGTAAGCGGTTTAGACTTTGGCACATTTACCTTATCACAGGCTAATGTAGAAGATTCTTGGAATTATACGGCAGCAAGTGGAAATGTAGTATTTGCTCCTATTGATTGGGGCAACAAGAACTTTAACTCTTTTGATTTAGCAGATATTACACCGAGCTTTTTTATCAAAAACATACTTCAAAAAGGTTTTGCAAGTGCAGGAATAGGTTACGAAAGCGAGTGGCTTGATAGTGATTATGCAAGTAGATTGGTAATGCCGTTTAATGGCTTTTGGTCGCTAAGTGATGCTGATTATGCAACGGTTAGCGGATACGCTTTATTTGAAGCTGAAGATGCAAGTTTAGCTATTACTGCAAGCGGTGTAAGCACAAAGGTTTATTTACCAATAACAGAAACAACTGCAAACCCTAACTATACTGCAAGCGGCGGTTATGTAGCAGCTAACCCTGCTAAAATGAAAATAAAGTTTGGCTTTGATGATTTGACCTATGACAATGCCAATATAGATGCCTTAGCGAGTGGCAAAGTAGGAGCTGCCTTGTTCGGTTGCACATTTGGTATTGAAATGAATGGTCAAGATATAGCGGAACAAACAATAGGCGGCGAAGCTCTTGAGATAGATACAAGTAACATAGCAACTCAAGGGGGTGATGTTATAAGAGTTTATTTTAAAGGGATTGAAGATGTCACTTTAACAAATGCCTATTTTAAAAGTGAGATAAGGCGAGATATTACAGAAGATTTAACACTTACATTAAGCGAATATGTGCCTGTAAGTAAAGATGGATTAACCGTATTTGATGTGTTTAAGGGTATAGCTGATATTTTCAACATCATTGCATACTATGACCCTTTTGCTAAGTTGTTAAAGTTTGAGCCTTACAATGACTTTTACAACGGTGAATTAAATTGGAGCGAAAAATGGAATCAAACGCAAGAAGCGCAAAACACCTATTTAGGTGATAATTTAAACAGGGAAATATTACACAAGTATAAGGATGATGAAACCGACTTTAAATTAACAAAGTTTGGTAATCAGAATGAAGATATTGAGCCTTATGGAAGTTACTTGTTAGAGCTACCAAGAAACTACAAGAAAGGTAGAAAGACAGTTGAAAACCATTTATTTGCCGCAACGGTTGATTATGATTTAAGTCAATTTGGGTTAAGCATTCCAAACATTCAATGGAATACAAAGGATGGCACTCAATACAGCGGCGGTCGTAGTGGCATGATACCTACTAACAGGATGCTTTACTATGAAGGTAAGAATGCAGGGGGTAACTTTAAAATGAATGTAGGTGCAGGCTTTCAATATAGCGTTCAAGAATACGCATACTTGCCGAGATTAGTATTTAGGGCAAGGAGTGGGGATGCTTGGCAAAGTTTGGCAATGGATACTTTTGATGGTAAAAATGGAGCTTTTAGAACTTATTTCGAGCCAAAATATAGAAATATTTGGAATGGTATTACTTCAATCTATTGGCTTAACTTGAATGAGCGTGACATAGCTTTAAGACCATTGGATAAAAAGATTTACTTAGATGGCGCATGGTGGTTAATCAATCAGATTATAGACTTTAACCCGCTAAATGATGAGCCAACACAAGTAGAATTAATTAAGTTGGTTAATTACACTTTTGATATACCTGCAAATAATACGCCTTGGATTGACATTATAAGTGGCAAGAAGTTTGACCCTGTAACACATAAGCCAAATAATGATTTACCGAGTAACGGTGGCTTTGATGTGACGCAGGTAAGCGGTGAAAATATTAAACCTGTTGATGATGATTATTACGGAGTTGGTTTTGGGCAAGGTAATCAAGCACCTAATAAATCCAACAGCGTTCAATTTGGCGAAGGTTTGAAAACGTATTGGAGCAATCAATACCAATTTGGCAAGTATAACGAAACTAATTCTAATGCTTTATTTCAAGTAGGTGGTGGCACTTCTGCAAGTGGAAGAGCAACGGCTTTTGAAGTAGTAAGAGAACAAGGTCAATTTAGCTTAAATGTGGGCGGTGATAGGGTTATTAATGACGGTTGGCATATAACTACATCAGGAGTTAAAAGAAGCTCTTACAAGCAACTTACAGGAAGCGGAACTTTAGCGGGTGATGGCACATTAACTATTTACCCAACACACGATGCGACAAGTAGCGGAACGGCTATTTTTAATGAGATAACATTTGCAAGTGCAATGGTTATTAATTTAAACGGTGGCGGTGGTAATGCTGATTTGCATTTTAACACATTAAGCACATCACAAATAGATATTTATGCAACGAGTTCTCATGCTTACGACATTATTTATAAAATAGAAGGTAATTAAGATGGCAACAGAAAAGATAATATTCGAGTTTGATGTAAAGGGCGGTGATGCTGCATTAAAAGAAGCGGCTGCTTTAAACGTTAGAATTAGGCAAAACAAAGAATCTATTAAAGAGCTTTCACAAGCCTATGAAGAAAACGCTGTCGAAATAACTAAGTTGCAACAAGAGAATAAAGAACTTGCAACGAGTCAGAGAGCATTATCGAAAAGCGCAAGTGCTGTTGAAGGCAGTTATGATTCTCTAAGTGCTGAAATGGCTCAATTAAAAAGACAGCAAAAGCAGATAAACATAACAACTAAAGAAGGGCAAAAAGAGTATGAAAGGTATGGCAAAAGAATAAACGATATAAACAGTAGGCTCAAGAAGTTAGATGCAACTAACGGTGTACATACTCGTAATGTAGGAAATTATCAATTAGCTTTAAAAGATGCAGCAGGTCAACTTAACATTATGGGAGTTAATGTTGGTCAAGTGACAACGCAATTTACTCAAGCATCTCGAGCAGTTCAAGCTACAACAGGGGCAATAGGTGGAGCTAACAAAATGCTAAAATTGTTAAGATTTGCTATAATTGCAACGGGTATAGGGGCTTTAGTTATAGCGTTAGCATCAGTAGTTAGTTATTTTAGTCGCACAAGGGAAGGCGGTGAAACAATTAGAGTGCTATTTAAACAAATAGGGCAAGTTGTAAATGTTTTAATTGAAAGGTTAACCATTGCAGGTAAAGCAATCTTTGATTTTTTTAGGGGAGATTGGAAAGGTGCAGTTGAAGGATTAACAGATGCGTTTAAAGGCATGGGAGATGAATTGGAAAGAGAAGTAGCATTAATAGGTGAGCTTGAAAGAAGGGCAATTAAATTAGAAAAAGCGCAAATATTATTGAACGCTCAACGAGCAAACACAAAGAGAGCAATTAAAGATTTACAATTATTAGCAGAGCAAGAAAATAAAACATTAGGTCAAAGAATAAATGCGATTGAAAAAGCTATTGATTTACAAAAAGGGCTTAACGCTTTGGAGATTCAAACGCAAAAACAAAAGATTCAAAACATATTAGGTGAAGTCGAAGGGCGTGAGAAATTAAACTTTGTATTGCAACAATTAGATGAAGGATTCACAACTTTAGATGAAGCAGCGGCAAAAGCTAATGTTTTAATAGACCAAATCGGATTAGACCCAAGCACGGTAGATGATTTAAAAGAATTAGTTGATGAATACATACGATTTAATGATGTTCAAAGTGACGCTTTAAAGTTAGAAAGAACCTTAACGACAAAACTCAATGAGCTACAAAACAAGAGAGAAGCAACTGCCAAAAAAAGCGGTGTTGCGGGTGTAATAAAGAGAAGAACAGTTGCTATAAGTGAAGAGTTAGCAATAACAGAAGAATTAACAGAAGCTACAATTGAAAGAGAAGCCGTAACAGTTGAGGCTTATAACAACATGAACAGAGCAGCAATAGATTATGAAGTTACTTTGTTAAAGTTGGGTAGAGTTGGCGCACAATCATTTGAAGGTATCGCATTAGCAGTTGGTGAGATGGTGGGTAGTGGAGCAACAAGTATTGAAAACTTTAAAAAGATACTACTTTTAGGATTGCTTGATACTTTGCAAGGTATGATACCTGTACTAAGCGCACAGATAACAGGTATTTCATTAGCTCAACCTGATGCAGTTGCAACATTTGGAGCGAGTGCAGTAGCAAGGGTAGCAGCATTAAATGCTTTGTTAATTGGTGCGGTGCAAGGTGCAAAGGCTTATGTTACATCACAATTCGCTCAAGGTGGTCTTACAGAAGGTGGAATGTTTGAAGGTGCAAGTCATGCAAACGGTGGTGTTAAGTTTAAAGTAGGGGGCAGAATACACGAAGCAGAAGGGGGCGAAGCAATTATTAATAAAAGGAGTACATCAATGTTTAAGCCGATATTGTCAGCAATCAATCAAGCGGGTGGCGGTAAGAAGTTTGAAACAGGTGGAGTAACAAGCTTTGTACCTTCAATGAGTGGTATAATGAATAAACAGTTAGAGAGCGAGCAATTAAAGGCTATTGAAATGGCAATGATGCAACAAAAAACAGTCTTGCAAATACCTGTAACAACGGCAATGCAAAACGGAATTAACACAGTAGAAGTAAATAGCACATTATGATTTTAAGCGATAGGGAGTTAAATTACTTTGTAAGCCTGACAGGTAAATTAGATATTCATGCTTTATATGAAGCAGGGTATCTTAATGAAAAAGCAGTTAGAAACCACCTAATAAGAGAAGAATATTATAGGCTTTTGAGAAGTATGCGAAGCGGTGATGCAGTTGCAAAGTTGGCTAATGATAAGAACCTAAGCGAAATTATGGTGCATAAGATAATAGCCAACGGGAAGCACTCTTGATATTAAAAGAGCTACTAAATAGATGTAAGAGTTGATACGTTCATGTTTTATTTCATCTTGATTTAATTGCCTGTAAAGTTCATTATTTTGCATACCATCATGATGAAATACCATTACATAAGTTCGGGTAAAACAGATGTAAGCGTTAATAAGCATCACAAGGCTACCTAATGGAATAAAGCAAAGTAAAAAAGCCCCTGCTATTGTAATTGTTCTATTCTCTCTTCCTACCTTTTCAGTCTTTGCATCTGATAGGTCAATACCTTGTTTGCTAATTACCGTTTTCATAAATTATAACAAAGTTATAAAAAGGTGTTGCATATTTCGTATGTATGCAAAACTATTTAATCAAAAACGAAGCATCGAACGAACTCACTTTAAGAGTTCACGGTGAAATAGATGAGCTTGGAGCTTACTTTGGGGGCACGAGTGCCGAGATGGTTATTGCTGAAATTGAAGAAGCACAACCAAAATCAATCAAGGTTAGTATAAATAGTGGTGGCGGTTCTGTATTTGAAGGGCTTGTTATTTACAACTACTTAAAAGATTTTAAAGGGAGCGTAAAGGTTGAAATTGATGGATTAGCAGCAAGCATGGCAAGCGTTATCGCTCAAGCAGGTTCTACCATTACAATGAAAGAAGGTAGTCTAATGATGATTCACGACCCTTTAACCGTTGCAATGGGTAATGCTGACGAAATGCGAAAGGTCGCGGATATGCTTGATAAGGTTGGCGGTTCGTTGGCTGATATTTATGTAAGCAATAACAAGAAAGGTAAAAGCAAGGAAGAGATTCTAAGCTTAATGAATGCTACTACTTGGATGGATGCAAAGGAAACAGTTGAAATGGGGTTTGCATCAAGATATAGAGAAGGTAAAAAGAACGTAAGCAATGAGAGCATTATGAAGCTTGCAGCACGTTTTAACCCACCTAAAGAAGTGCTTAATACATTAAATAATAATAAATTGGAAAGTAAATCATTCGTAGAACAAATGAGAGATTTCTTTGGACTAAGCAATAAAAGCGAAGTAGAAGCAATCAAGAATGAGATTACTGAGCCTGTAAAGGCTGAGTATGAAGCCAAGTTGCAGGCAGAGCGAGAAGCTAAAGCCCAACTTGAAGCGGAAAGAGAAGAGCTTTTGAAAAACAAAGCTGAAGAGTTGGAAGCATTAAAAGCTAAAAACGCAGAGTTGCAAGAAACAATAAAAAACAATGGTGCGCCTGTTGTTGCGGTAAGCGATGATAAAGGCACATCAGACGAAGAGCAAGTTGTAATGACTGAAAAACAAAAATTAGAAGCATCTTTACTTGGTGGCTTTAGTGATTCAAAAAAGAAAGAATACGAAGCAGTAAGTGCAAGAGCGCAAAAAATCGCACAATACAAAAACAAAAAATAAGCAGCAATGGCAAACGCAGCATCAGTATCATTTAGCCATAGTTTCGCAGGTGACGAACTATTGGAAATTTACGTAAACAAGTACGTAACCAGCACTCATAACATTGCTGTTACTACTTACGACAATGTTAAGTACAAACTTAACTTATACGATTCAACAGGTTTTAACGATGTGTTAAAGCGTGGAAATAGCGCGGGTTTTACAACTTCAGGAGCTATTACAATAACTGACAACACTTTAGAAGTAAAAGAAATTAAATCAGAAGGTGAGCAAGCATGGACAACTTTTAGCACTAACGCATGGAGCGCAGTATTGGGCAACGGTGTTGGTAGAGCTGATTTAAGCGGAACTCCTTTAGCTGATTTCTTAATTTCTGAATTTGTAGATAAAACCATTGACAACATGATTTCATGTGATTGGTTTGGTGTTTACGCATCAGGTGTTGATGTGTTCGGTTCTTATGATGGGTTGTTTTTAGATATGCTTTACAATGGCAACGGTGGTAACATCACTAAGACAACTATTAGCGGATATACAACAGGTAGCGCACTTAACACAGATGCAGCTATTGACACTATCTTACCTTCCATGTATGACGATTCAGATATTACCCTACGTGGTAGAAACAAAGCTGATTTAAGATACTTGGTAAGCCCTACCATTTACCAAAACTACGAAGCATCACTCCGTAATCTTGGTACTGAAATGGCTAACATGATGGTATTAGATGGCATGAATACACTTGCATTTAATGGTATCCCTGTTATTCAAGTATTAGAGTGGGAAAGAGATTTAGCCAATGCAGACAATCCACTAAGCACTCTTTTAACTGTTAGCGGTAACCACTTAGGACTTTTAACAACTCAAGACAACTTGGTAATTGGTACTGATTATGGTGTTGATTCTACAAGCCTTGAAACTTGGTACAACATAGACGAACAAAAGTTGAGAATGAGAACTCAAACCGTTCGTGGTGCGAAGGTTAGAACTCCAAAATTAATTTCTTTAGCTTACTTCTTTTAATATCTGAATTATGGCAATAGCAGCAATAACAACTAACTGTAACGACAAAGGCGCATTCGGTGGCGTTCAAAAGATTTATTTTGCAACTGCTTCGGGTGTTGCAGATTCAGCTTTTACCCGTGCAGGTGGTCAAATTACGTCTGCTACCATTTCAGGTACATTTGTTGAGATTCAAACTGATGATGAACAAATAACATGGGAAGTAGCAGCAGAAGAAGAGAACGGAACTTTTGTTGATGTTCACACATTTACCGTACCTGTCCCAAATCTAACCACAGCGATAAGAAACCAAATCGAAGAGTATAAGAATACTTGTGAATTGGTAGCCTTGTTAAAGGATAACGGTGACCCAAATAACGGCACACCTAATAATCGTTGGTGGATGGTTGGAACATACGCGAAACGTAGAGTAAGACTTACAGGAATTGCAATAGCAACAGGTCAAGCACTTGGAGATGCTAAGATGGCAACCTTAACTTTTACTTGTCGTGATATTGTTAGCGCATTTGAATATACAGGTGCTAACCCTGAGAGTTAATACTCCTTATACCCAATAAAACCGAAAGGGTGAGTGTTGTTATTCGCTCACCCTTTTTTATTAGATATGGCAATCAAATATAAATACAGACCAAAAAAAGGATGTGGCGGTATGACTTATTATGGTCAATTTAAACGCACGTTATCGCTTTGCAGTCAAAAGCAATTGAAAGTTATCTTTGAAGAAGGAAATAAATTTGTAGAGAGATATGAAGCTAATCCTAAGTAATAGCAAGGTAGATGTTTACAACCTTTCTTATGGTCAAACTGATTTAGGCGGTCAGGTAACAACACAACCACAAGAAGCTCCACATAAGCAAGATGCTAAAGATTGGGTTTTGTGTTATCCTGAGAATGGTAAATACAACAACCTTTACTTAGAGCAATTAGCACTTAGAGCATTGCGCTCAACAACTCATGCCGATTGTTTAAATAAGCGGTTAAACTTCTTTTTAGGCAAAGGAATTACCACAGAAGATGAATCGTGGTTAAATACACATAGCGAGTTAAATGCATATGGTGAGAGTTTGCAAGATTTGGTAAGCAAGGATTTTAAAGATACCGATTGGGCAGGAAACAGCTATATTGAAATAGTAAAGATAAGTCAAAACGAATATCAATTTTACCATAGAACTCCGCAAGGTTTTAGAGCTTCTAAAAAAGTTCAAATGGAAAAAACTAAAGGTTATTGGTATAGTGGGGATTGGACAAAGTACAACACAGACCCTAAGTATTATCAACCTATCTTTTACCCTTCTTTTCCAAACTTTAGTATAGTCAAAAACATAGACGGCACGGAACAACCCTACGAAAGGTCAATTGCTCATTTTAAAAGCTACGACCCGCGAAGTCAATTCTATGGCAGACCACATTATGTAAGTGCTATTAATGATATTGACATTGAATATAGAATTAGCAAGTATAATTTAGATGAATTTGATAATGGCTTTCGTGCGGATATGGTAATGACTGTATTTAAAAACGTAAAAGACCAAAAGGAATTTGAAGAAGCTAAGAACGAAATAAAAGACCAACATACAGGCGAAGGCAATAACGGTGGATTTATTATTGAAACTGTTGACCCAATAGATGGGAAGCCTGCTGTTTTGCAAAGAGTTGATAGAACTACAGATGGTCAATTTCATGCAGAAAGCGAAAGAGCTGAAAGAAATATACTAAAGGCTCACAACATGACTAAGAGCCTTGCAAGTATCACAACTAACGGTCAATTAGGAAGCAATCAACAACTTATAACAGAGTGGGAACTATTTGAAGCAACTGAAAGTATACCATTTCGACAAGCTAAATTTAGATGGTATAATTATCTATTTGAGCGAACTATTGGCGCACCTAACGAGCCTTTTAAGATACCTACAATACCACCTGTAAGTAAGGTTGATGGTATTGACCCTAAGTTGGTATTAGGAATTAAGGAGCAAAGAGAAGAGTTAGGGCAGCCGCGAGAAATGGCAGAAGATGACGAACTTTTAAAAACAACAAATGGCACTAATAACAGCGGCGCAAGTAATCAGTAATTTACCTATTCATCAAGGATTAGATGAAGCTTTTGTAACGCCACTAATTGAAGCGGTGCAATTGCAACAACTTAGCCCCGTAATGACAAGCGGGTATTATGATGATGTGGTGGCGAGTGGTTGGATGAGTGACGGCACTATTAATATTAGTGGGTATAATGCAACTACAAGCGGGGTATTGAATACCTTGTTAGCGAGTGGTGTTAAGCCTTTCTTGTATTGGAGCATAGGAGTTAGCGCACTTGAAGAGATAGCCTATCAAGTAGGTAATGCAGGTATTGTCAACTTTAACCCACAACAAGGGCAAAGCGAAGATAAGGCAATACAAAGGCGCATTATGCAATGGCAAGGCTATAAGAATACTTACGAGAATTGGATTAAACAGTACATAATTGATAGAGCAGACCAAAGTGGTTTTGAAGGTTACGCTAACGGTGGCGTAAGTATAAGCGGTGGAAATAGTTCTTATAATCTCTTAGGAATGGTTTAATGAAGTTATCACAGATTATTAGTTTAAAGGCTCAGTTAGCAGATGAATTAAAAGATGTAGGGGTCGGTAGTGTAGGTGCTAATGTTATATACTTTAGCACACAAGATATTATTAATAGCATCTTAGGATTTCTGTTAAGCGTATGTAGTGCAATAGCTTTAACGGCTGTTTCTTTTTTTGTAAGAAAGTATTTAAAGCGGAAATTTGGTGATTAATCTTTAATATGCGGCTATTTGTCGAATTATTGATTTTTATAGTATCACATTTAGTTTATTTTGAACTAACTATAAATAAATACCTATGCCGATTTTACAAAAAGGCGAAATCGTTTTACAATTCGTTAAAGACTATGAAGAGAAACTCCGCGAAGGGCAAATTTCAAAGAAAGGTTTAGCGCGATTAATTTACAAAGACTATCCTGACCTTTTTAAAGATGTTGAAGATGCCCGAGAATGCGTAAGACGTTACACAGGCGCAAAGGGTGACGGCTCAAGTCCTAACAGCCCTTACACTTTAAAAAGCACTATTGAACATGGGCAAAAAGCGCACAAGTTGCCCCAAAGTTTAGCGCAAGATAAAAAAGATTTTATTTTGCCAACAGGTAAGAAATACCTTATACTATCTGATATACATTTACCATTTCACGATGAAGAAGCCTTACAAAGTGCTTTAGATTATGGCATTGCTCAAGGTTGCACCGAGTTGTATTTAAACGGTGATGTAATGGATAACTATTGGACAACTCGATTTACTACTGACCCGCGACTTATTAAAACCTTTACGATAGAAACCGAAATAAACCAAACAAAACAATTTTTAAACTACGTTAATACTTTATTTGATAAGGTTTATTACAAGTTTGGTAACCATGAGAATAGATGGCGTTTGCACCTTTGGAAAAATGCGGATAAGTTGAGCCACTTAAATACATTTGATTTAGAAAATGTTTTGGAGTTGGCAACAAACGAGATAACGTACATAAGCGATTCAAGAATTGCACGGTTAGGCAAATTGACCATTATGCACGGTCACGAGATATACGGCACTTACTCGCCTGTTAACCCTGCAAAGGGTATGTTTAACAAGATGCTTTGCAGCACCATGTTAGGGCATTTTCACCAAACAAGTACACACCATCAAGGTACAGGTAAAGGGGACAAAATAGGCGTTTTTAGTACAGGTTGCTTATGCACTCTTACACCTGACTACTCACCTTTGGCTTACATCAAATGGAATCACGGAGCTGCAACGGTTGAGAGCTTTGAAGATGGTACATTTCAAGTCGATAACTTTAGAATAATTAACGGTAAATGTTTATAAAATGAGATACTTACCCTACATAACAACGGCTTTAGCTTATGTATTTTTAACCATAGCTTTCATTCAAACAGATTCACCAAGATTTGTGATTATTGCAGGGTACAGCATGGTTACATTGTGGTTTCACTTTTACCTTTACATCACAAAAAAAGACGATAATGATAATAACGCTTTTGGTATTTAGCTACTTTGCTGCAAAAGGTTTGCAAGATGCGATTTTAAGCACAGGTAAGGGCTTTAATTGGCGCAATAAGTATAAACAACCCTTTGAAGATATTAAGACCTTACACCCTATTTATAAAGCTTATCACGAGTTAGTAGGGGCTAAGTATAAAGAGAAGTTTTTTTTAAGTGCTTCTTTATTAGTCGCATTTACTGATTGGTGGCACTTTGCAGGACTTCTAAGGCACTCAGCACTATTATTCATATGCTTATACGCTTTTGATTTAAACGTGATGTTAGCGGGGTTATCTTATGCAATGGGATTAATAGTGTTTAACTTTACTTATGTAACGTTTAAAAGTAAATTAAAATGAAAATAACCCTTGAATTTGATACAGACGTTGAAAGCTACGACAATAAAGAAATGTTAAGGGCTATTCATGCTGCTGATTTAGCCCTTACAGTTTGGCAATATCAAACACTAAGCGCAAAACTATTTAATACATTATTAGAAAAGGATAACGGCAAAGATGCTTATGATTGTTTTATTGAAGTTATTGAGTATTTTAACGCTTTAAAAATAGACATTAACGAGTTGATTGATTAGTATGTGGCAAGTAGATGTTAAAGTTGATAAAGAGCTTAGGCAATTCTTAATACCTGCTTTAAATAGGTATTATGCCGAGTATGAAGGCAAAAGAAGAGCATTGCAAAACAATTTAGGGGCAGAAGTAAGGGTACTGAAAACGGTTAAAATATGAAAGTAGTTTACATCTTATTGCTTATTACCGTTTTTTTGGTTACAATACCTTTAGCCATTTTAAGTCGTATTTATGAAACATTTTACTCATTGTCTTTATTTTTAGCGAGTAAAATAGACGATTAGTCGAAAGTATATTGCAGTTCATCTAAAAAAGGCGTGTCGATTGATGCGCTTTTTTACTTTTGAGTCATCAAACAAAAACAAAATAAGATGTTAAACAAGTATTATTTCAAATCAACAATGGATGCACAGATTGAAGTTTGTGTAGTTGCATCAAGTGAATCAGATGCTGTTTTTAGATTAGAGTATCATGTAAATAGGGTATCACAATACGGTGTAAATTATTGGAAGCTTTATAAAACCGAAAAATTAAAGTAAGATGAAAAGTTACAAGCAACAAAGAGAAGAAAGAGCAGCCTTAACACCTGAGCAAAGAGAAGTTTACGATTATTGGAGTCCATACTTCCCACACGAAAGAGCAATGAAAGAAGCGCAATCTAAACCATTTCCTGAGATTGACACGGAAGAAAATTGGAATCCTAAATACTTGCAAGAGTTTTTAAATAACAATTAATCGAATAAAACAGCCTACTCATCGAAATAAATCAAGGTGGGTAGGCTTTACTATTATTTTTGAATCATTAAATCAAACAAATGGAAATTTATTTTAAAAGCAAATCAACAGGTAGCCAAATGTGCATATTAAAAGACGGTAGCTTTTGCCGTGAAATGACAGTAGCACACTTTACCGATGGCACTATTAACATAATGGAAGCTGAGAGAAGATTCCCTATTGACCATTGGAAGCGAATGATTGTAGAAACTAACAACTACGAAAAAAGCAACAAAGCCGAATTTATGGAAGCGTACAAAAACGCTAAGAACACTATTAAAACTTTTGCGGACAAATTAATAATGAAGTAAGATGGATAAAATGCAATTCATAAAAGAGATATACGAGCGTTATTCTCTTATAGGCAATGAAGATATTTTTAAGCTTCAAAACCGAGATAAAAAAACAGGTGAAATAAAAATAACGCCAATAGTTACAAAAACAGGTATTCAGAAAATAGCAGCCGCAGAACACTTTAAATACTCTTTTGATGTAGTATCTGTTGACCCTGAGTATTGCGCTGTTAAATGCACATTAGCAAATAAAGATGGTGAAGAATTAGCGAGTTCTTTTGGTAGTGCAGAAAAATCAAACGTAAGAAACCCTACTAAATACTATTTAGAAATGGCTGAAAAAAGGGCAAAAGCACGAGCCGTATTAATTGCAATTGGCGCACATGGTTATTTATATTCAGAAGATGAATCAGACGATTTTAAACAGCAATAAGATGGAGTTTGAAAGTTGGTGGAGTGAAGAGCAAGAAGAAGCTCAATACGGTGAGCAAGAGCAAACCGAAAACCTAAGAGATTATTGCTATTCTCTTGTTGATAATAGTCAAATATCTAAGTTTGGTCAAATAAGGGTTATTAAGCTTTTTAATCAAATATCAGATGCAGACATAAACCAACTGCATAAAATTAAACAAGAGCTATTAGATAGCCAAATAGACCCAATACACGAAAGGGGCAGTTTTAGCAACAAAGAATACAATAAGAAATATGGCAGAAGTTAAAGACATAATAAAAGCTTATGAGCAATTAGATACAAGTGAGCCAATAAACTTACCTAAGCTACTCAACTTAAAAAAGGAACTATCAATAGCAGTTTTTAATTTAAGTTTAAAATGTGGCACATTTGGCAAAAGCTTTTATTCTACTGAGCAAGAGCGCAAAGTATCATTTCACAAAGAGAAGCTTAAAGCGATTGAAAGTGGTGAGAGTGCTGCAAAGAGTGAAAGTATAGCAGAAAGTAAGATAGGAGAGTTAAGAGCAAATGAAGCACTAAACGAAGCAACTTACAGGGGTTTAAAAGAAGTAATTAATTCTTGCACTCATATACTTGCAACAATGAGCAAAGAGATTGACAATTTAAACGCAATAAAATGAAGTTAGATATTTTAAGCTTTAACCATAAGCGTAACCTATTTCCTTTTAAAATAATTTACCCCGATGGCAGGGTAAGGGGCTTTGAAACTTACGAAAACATGGAATTTTATTTTA